>JAABUZ0100000792.1_pt1 | contig 70282 bp, 110 predicted proteins | sample 5562091 | NCBI WGS metagenome assembly JAABUZ01 (sample SAMN12813069, study PRJNA571459) | rock metagenome | isolation source: Antarctica rocks | place: Antarctica: Victoria Land, Linnaeus Terrace sud | collected 2015-12-21 | reverse complement strand
CACGACGTGGGGGTGGACATTCAGTTCAGCGAGGATGCTCGCCGCACTGTGCCGGAGCGCGTGAAACGGGATACGCGGAAGTCCTGCGCGTTCAAGCATGCGGCGGTAGTGCAGTCGCGCAAAGTGGGCATCGTCCTGCACACCACCCTGGCTGTTTGGGAAGACGAGGTCGTGGTCGCGCCAGACCTTGCCAGGCTGGGGCGTGGTTGCCACGATGAGCCGTTGCCGCTCCAGGGCCGCAACGAGTTCGTCGGTGAGTGGGATGCGCCGTTCGCTGCTCCTGGTCTTCGGTGGGCCGAAGTGCATCCCCAGTCCCCGAACGCGGCGCACAGTGTGGGTAACATGGAGCACACGCCGCTTGAGATCTACATCCGCCCAGCGCAAGGCGAACAATTCACCCTGGCGCATCCCGGTCGTGATCGCGAGGAGATACAACACCGCAAACGGATCATCCGCCAGCGATGCAAGGAGTTGCCGTGCCTGGGTGAGCGTGAGCGCGATACGTTCGGCTGGCTGGGTACGTGGCGGGTCCACCATCTCTGCAACATTGCGCGCAAGCATCTCCTGGCGCATGGCTTGTTTGAGCGCTGCCTTGACCAGCCGATGAACACTGGCTGCGGTGTGCGGGATACCGCGGTCCATCAGTGTCCGATACACGCGGGTCAGATGTGCGGGCGCCAGGTCGGTGAGACGCACTTTCCCAATCACGGGTTCCACGTGCAGGCGACGAAGGTCATCGTAAGCTTCCCATGAGGAGGGCCGGATCACGGGCGGGCGTCGGGTATCCAGCCATTGCACCATCCATTCGTTCAGGGTCAGACGGGTATCAACGGGCCGCTTCCCCGCTTCGAGGTCACGTTGGAGACGGCGGAGCTTGCTCTTGCATTCACGTTCGGTCTTGCCGTAGAGCGTCTTGCGTTTGCCATCGCCCAGGCTGACCGAGACACGCCAGCGTCCCGCTGCATCCTTGAACGGCTGGGGATCGCCGTTGGCACTACGACCGGGCATCGGGCGTGGCCATAGTGCACGATCTACCCGCCATAAAGCACTGGCTGATTGGACTGTGCGGCGCTGCGCTCGGTGAGCGTGGAGCCCTGCCACCGACTCACGAAGTCCTGAAGCGGCAGCGTTGTCTTGGCACTCAGATTAGGCATGCGGGCACACCTTCATGCCCAACGAGATCGCTGCGCTTCGGGTGGGTCTGGAACTCCCAACCGATACCACCCACAACGCGTCCTGACGTTTGTACCCGGGGTCACATCTACCAGCCACAGTTAACCGCGTCTCTGTGTAAAACCTGCCTCGATGGTCTCGATCATAGCAAGGTGCGTATCAGTCACCAGTGGAGCAGCACTGTAATAAACATGATCGTTGGAACCTGTACCTGCCCTAGGCTCCAGCACGTACGCGTCGGGATTGGGCTGCAGGAAGCCTGGATACTCAGCTTGCAACGACAGTATTTGGGTAGCCACCATCGGCAATAGCGCAGTTTCTGATAGTCCACTGCCACGGGATGCTGTGGCGGAAACAGCATGGCGAATCACATCGGGAAGAAGCAAATCTTGAGGAAACGATAGCTGGGCCGTAATCTCCGATCGGTTGCGCACCCGTTTGTGCTTCCCGATAACAGGAGACCCGTCCGGAGCCCGAACATCCTCGAACATTTCCTCAATACGTTGAAAAATTGCGTCGATGGCGGACGAATGGCCAGCCACATCCACGACGATCCGCGACTGTTCAAAGTGGAGAAAACGAATTGGTGTTACTGAGCCCTCTGGTACTGGCACAAATCCCAAATTCAGAACAAGCCCCGGCGGTATAGTGGGCAGAATGGGTCCAAATGTGGGCATCGGCGTCGCCACTTGAGCAACTTGAAACCCATGAGACTGAGCCAATCTCTGAACGACATCCTGAAGTGTGATGATGCTCAGCTTAAGCGCGTCAGGTGGATATTCATAACTACGTTGTGCGCTAAGGAGTCTGACATTGGTTGGCACTATCCGACTCCCAACAAACGAGCAGAATCATAGTCGCGCGGTCTTTGGTCGATCCTGGTATCACCCACCGGCTGCACTGGCGTCCCTTGTCCCAGTGACTCCGCCTCACGTTTGCCCTGCGGAGATAGGAACCACGGGGCTGATACCCCCTGGTTCGTCGCTGGCTGCTGGGATGTGGTGGGCCCGAACGCAACCGCGTTGGCAAGGGCGTACACGTGATTTGAAAAGGTGGTGACGGTTCGCGCCGCATCCGGTGCCATCTTTGCATAGGCACTCATCCGCTGCACGTCGATCAGTTGAACATCGAAGGGTATTTCTCCGCACGCTAGTGCATAATCGATAAAGCGGTGAAGGGACATTCGCCCGTCGTCATCTTTCTCCATACGAGCAACCACGGACTGCTGTGTGCCAAGCAACTGGGCCAACTTGTCCTGGCTCAATCCGGCCCGATGCCTGGCAGCGATCAGGGATTCGATGGCCGTCGTCAGCCACCACTGACGCAGATACGCTTTGGTACCGGTATCATCGCTTAGCGTTTCACGCACAAGGTCTGCGATCGTCCTATGGCCAATGCTTACTTGAACATCCTCCACATTCTCCATCACAGTAATCTCTCCCGGATTGACTTGCATATCAACATTCCTCGGTTCGTTTCAACCTTGTCGTTCTGCCGAGTCTTGCGAAAGGTCCATGCGTAGTACATGATGGGCGGATTGAGGGACGGTATATCGGTCAAGATGACCCGGAAATTCCTAAGTAGCGTCAGTTGGCGAACACCCCATTTCTTGTATTCCGAACCGTTCAGCGCCTTGTAGTCAAACATCCGTGTCAAGTCGGGTTCGGAAAGTCCTCCACGCCAATGGCGCTCGAATTGTTGAATTTTGGCATATAGACGTTCCGCATCCGATCGTCCAAGCTCTTTCAGGCCATCCTCAAAGGTAGGCGTGGTCTGAATTCTGTACGCGCTTCGTGCTGGCCGAAGCTCTCCAACGAATATGTCACCGCCAGCACCCCTCTTCGCCATGCAACTCTCCGTCAGCGTATTATAGCAATTTTGCGATTATTGTGTACGGAAAATCCAAATCTCTGGTGATGGGAGTCATATCGGCTCGTCTCCCTCCCCCCCTACCTCCCCTGCGCCCCGATAAAGTTGGCGACTTTGGACATGACACCCTTGTCTCGCAGTACCGCGTCATGGCTAGGTCAGCATTTGCTATCCGCCGCACCCTCACTTCGCGCCTCGCTCACACTACCGCCTGCCCCTAGCCCACGGCACCTGCCCAAACTGGGCGACGATCAAACGCACCGGGACTGAAATCAAGGCACAAATCAAAACAGGATGAATAAACGTATCACTCCTTTACCGCTGGTTCTGATCGAAGCATTGAACTGCTGGACCGAACCCGACTGCGTAATATTGGCAGCCACTCCCGATCAATCCTGTCGAGCTAAGGCGGGCTGCTATGCTGAGGTGGGTGGCTCCGAGGTCAGCGCGTACGCCGGTGAGCACACCAACGACCTCGACCAGTTCCCCGGGCTTCGTGTGGATCCAGCCGCTCTTGGCGAGCGCTGGGTCGATCATCTGACTGAGATCAACGTCCACGATGTAGTGCAGAGTTACCCTGTACGTACCTGACAGCGTTGCTTGCGGCGTTCTAGAATCGATTTCTCTGAGTTGCCCTATAAAGTCGATGCAGCGACCGATATACCTGGATTCAGACAGGAGGGTCGCAGCGAAATCCACACTGGCCGACGCAGGCCCGAAAGTAAGGAGATCACCCCCAACGCACGGTGGGCGATCACTCAGCCCCCCATTGGGGATAATCATGATTGTCGGGTCCAGCGGGCCGCTATCCGTCCACTCCCACACAAAGCGCTCGGTATTCAGTCGTTGCTGCAGCCCATTCGGACCATTGATCCAACTGTGATAACCGTCCGTAAAAGCCGTCCAGTTGTCCGACTTCCGCCACACCATCAAGCCGCCAGTGGTGTGCTGGAGTCCGTCACCGTTGCGTGGGTTGTGGTTCTCGTTCTCTAGGCACGCACCCACCTTTGCGGGAATCATTGCCGCCAGTGCCGCAAAGCCAAGCTGGAACGAACACCCCACCGCCTGAGCCGATGCTGACGCGACCGGCACCATCAACGACACCGCTATCACCAGGGACAGAAACAACCGACGCATAACAACACCTCCTACAGATTGCCAAAACGGTTCTGTGTACTACTTTCGATTTGGAGTTTGGCAGCATCCAATCGGAGTAATGCATCATCAATACTTCGGGACACCGCCTGATACGGTGCCAGTATCTGTATTTCCTTCTGTCGGATGCCCTCGCGGTTGAGCGCTCGCACCCTACCGGCTGCCCGTACGCCAAAGAATACGCTTACCAAGATGCTTCTATTCATGGTAGTCGACTGCGTGGTCACCGCTGATCGTATGGTCTTCATCGTGATAGCAATGTCTTTTTTCACCAGACGAAGCCCTTTTTGCACCATACGAATTTGCCCTAATAACTGCTTTGCCTGAGCGGGCGAGTTCCACGTAAGTGTGCCCCGGCCATTTGGGAGAATCGTGTTAATGAGCTCAGCAGCACGTTGCTGGTAGTGGTCTACTACTGGAACCTCAATGTCGCCCATAACATCACAACCTCCTACAACTGCCCAAACCGAGCCGCGATCATTCGCTCATACACGGGACGCGCAATTCTGACTCGCTGCCTACGGTGTTTCACCATCCGTAGGCAGCGAGAGTGCCTGCGCCAGCTGGCTGCCAGCCTCCAATGCAATAGCCTTGCTCGATACCTCCAAAAGCATGATGTGTTGCTCGTTGATCGCAATCTCGATGACGCCTATCCGCGCTACGGGAACCATGGGATTGTATGAATGTCTCATGTCAGGGTGCCCGTCGAGGCGAAGGTACATATGCTCTCGGCGAACGATTTCTACCGTGTCCGTCGCGTCCTCAAGGTATATTCGCTGCTCGCAGATACTTACTTTTGCTCTGATCAGAACATAATTCATGACATTGGGCTCAACGACGGTGCCCTTGTTGCCGGCAAACACGTATATTCCCTCAGGGTAGAAGTAAAAATCAAAGACGTCATCCACCTCAATGCCCCATACAGGGGCATCAGATTCCCCGCTTCCTTGGTTACATCGTATATGTACCGGCCAGCGATTCGTAGTGGACCCTTCGCCCTTGTAGTACCACGAAAACCGCACCCATTCAGCTTCCTTCAGTTTTGCAATTGCACTACTGATGAGGCAGAACCGGCCATACTCTTCTGGCGATAGTGTGTAGTTGATAACTGGCAACGGTCGCCCCAGCGACGGCACGTCTCTGCCAGTCGCCGATTGCATTGAATCAGGCGCACCGACCGGCAGCGCGTCGACCGGTACCCGATCATCAAGAGGTCGTGCAGGTTCAACGCTCTGTGCCTTGAATCGTGGAGGCGCAGCATCATGAGTCGTTAACTGCTTCTTGTTAAAGAACTCTCCTACAAACGCTCCCAGTGCAACCATAAGCACCGTAATGAAACCGAAAGCATTGCCTTGTCCCCCTCCACGATAGTGACGCCTGTAGCTGCCTCGTGAACCTCGTCGCCTACCCATGGCTTGCCCTTCTACAGTTGCCCAAACCGGGCACAAATCATCCGCTCAGGCACGGCGAACGTCACGTCGCCACTACCTTGGTATCCGTAGCGCGGCGTACGCAGCAAAGATGTCAGCACACCGAGTCGTCCCACTAATTGCCTTCACCGCCATCCCGCCGTTTGTGATGATGGAGAGCATGGATTCGTTCACGCCACGGTCCTTGAGCGTCTTTTGGATTACCACGGGCATCCCCGCAACCTGGTCGCGCGGCTCGTCACAGTGGGGAGCGATGAGATCAAGTTGCTGCTTGTAGGCCGCTGGACTGTCGCCAGATGCCGCCACGATTTGCAGGGCCATGGATTCGTTCGACTGCGCGGTCGGTGCACCGGTCGGGGCGGTTGACGTGGTACTGCTGTTCGTCCGGTCGATCAGCCAGAGGATACCGGCGACGATCGCGACGATCAGCAGCAGGCACCCACAACCCTGGCCTGCGGTCAAAGGCTTTACTGCGGGCTTGGGCGGCTTTAGGGTAGAGGTCGGCCCGCTCATTGTGTGCAGGAGGAATGACTTCCTGCGTATACCGATGTTTCGGGCCCGCCCCTCGTACAGGTAATGTCATCAATGAGCCACCCGCGATCACTTTGCACAATTGCTACGTCAAAACGACTGAACGTGTTCGTGCCCCACTGTTGCACCACGTGAGTAACCCAGCCAGTTGCCGTCGGATTGCCAAATACTGATCGCGAGGCCGGGATGTTCTGGCAGCGACACAGATTGGTGCCACCGAAGCCCGCACCGTTCTGATTGAGGTAGGCATATAAACGATCGGTCGTGATATCAGGTATCAGCGTTAGGCACCGCCGTGCAGGCTGAGCGAACGATGCTTCATCCAAGAACACCAACGTACTGACCGTTACGGGACCGTTCGGATCACTCTTGGGTACGGCGCAGCTACCGACAAGCATCGTCACTTGCCCATCAGTCACGGGAAGTTTCTCCGGGTTCGGCTCCCATGTGTAACGCACTCCATTGGGGCGAGAGATAACCCCGGTCTGACCGATGATCCATGACGTAGCGCCGTCAGTAAAGGCCATGCGGTTATCGTCTTTGCGCCACACCATGAGCCCTCTTGAGGTGTGTTGAAGACCGTCACCATTCAGTGGATTGTGTGCTTCGTTATCTACGCAGTCCCCCACCGTATTTGGGATGAGATCGTGCAGCATACTGAAGCCCAGAATGAACTGACACGAACTTTCAGCTGACACCGACGCAGCAGGTACCAAAAGCGACAGAACCAAAACCAGTGCCCACAACAGACGTACCATGCCCACAACCTCCACTCCTACACCTGCCCAAACCGGGCCCCCGTCACCCGCGTACCGTCAAGTGCCAGCGACAAATCGATCCCACATGCACGAGCCAAGTGCCTGGCGTGGCCAGGTGTACGACATCTGCACCGGTGCCCGGCTTCATCGTGCCCTGGTGGAAGTTCTCCGGTATGCGTTTGCCCGCAACATCCCAGACGTCCAGCGACACGATGGTTCCACTGCGACCTGTGCAATCGTAGGTATAGCTGATGGCCCATGGCCCAGTGACCGTGAACAGTGCGGTCTGGCCATTGCCGTCGCCCGACATCTCTGTCAGGATCTTCTCCTCTGCGGTCGGCACGCTCGTGAGCTGCGGGACGGACGTGGCCGGTAATGCGGTTGCCGTGGTACTCCCCGTCGGCGTCGGCGCTACTAGTCCGAAATCGGCTGCTCCACACCCTGCCAGTAGTACAACCGCAATCGCACAGAACCAGCGCATCATAACCTCCGCTTCCGGCACATCTGCTGCTGTGACATCGGCATCACCTATGGCACATCACGCCCACAGTACCGGCATACAATTGCCTCTTGCTTGATAAACTCAGCGCAATGCGGGCACTTCCGGCCTCCCGCGTCAATCTGTTCCCTTTCCAACCGTAGCGTATCGGGCCGCATGAGGATTGCGTGGGGCAGAGCGACGATAAACAGCAACGCACCATACACCCACCAACCGAAGAAGCTTCTCCCCTTGTTATGAGCGATGAAAGCGGGGATAAGACCGAGGAATACGGCGAGCATCAGATATTCCATGACGTGCCTCCTACAACTGCCCAAATCGGGCCACAATCAACCGCTCTGGGACGTGCTACACCATCAATCCCATCAACCGCGACCTGAGTAGCACTGCGCTCACTGGAACCTTCAGATATTGTGCAAACTGTCTCACGGTTCGCCCCTCACCCATAAACTCCAGTAGCTCGTATTCATCAATGATGAAACAACAGGCGAACTCGTCGGCGGCCTGCTCGTCACCTGTCGTCTGCCATTGCAGCCCGTCCTGTGCGGCGTCAACGTCATAACAGCGCTCGGTAAGGATATGCCCCAGCTCATGGACCAACGTCCAGATAGCATGCTCTGTCCCACGGCGAAGTAGGATGATCCCACGGCAATCCTCGCTGCCAAGGAAGATGCCCGTTCCGTCGAAGTGCTCTGGCAGTTCCGGTGCAACCAGAACGACGCGAAAGCAGTCCCAGAGCCAGTCGCGCCACGCTCGCAACTTGCGCGATGTGGGCATCGGCATCTCCACGCGGAGTTGCTTTGCCAACTCTTCATAGGGATTCGGCCTGCCTTTGCTTCTCTGATATGCGTTCAGTGGTGCCCCAGGTGCTTGTCGAGGATCTTATCGACGTGCCGGGATGTCACCGAAGGTTCGAGCGTTCCGTCTTCAACGCTCTTCAGCGCTGCCTCGACCTGGCTCTCGATGGTCGCAACGAGGCGCTCGTAGTCATCATCAGGCATCTGGGTCCGTGCACGCCGAAGACCGATCCGTACGCGGTCGTTCAGATGTGGTAAATCATCATCCACCCCTGTTTCGTGTGCGGCTCCAGGGAGCATGCCCATCGCTCGCACCAGGTCCTCTACGGACACATCCAAACCACGCGCCAGTGCGGCCAGATGCTCGCGCCCTGGTCGCTTGATAAAACCGCGCTCCAACTGACCAAGATAGCCCCTCGTGATCGGCTTTCCAGCAGCCTTTGCTAGCCCGTCCTGGGACAGTTTCAGCTCCCAACGCCGTGCTTGGACATAACCCGCGAACGTTTGCTTCTCCATGCTGGAAGTGTACGCCGCGTCAGCCCTGCTTATTACTGCGAACATGGCGAATTTTCAAAACTCGTCACTTTAGCTATTGCTTATTACGCCAAACATCTGTATAGTGTTTGTAGTGATAAGCAGTTGCGGAGGCACCGGTGGGCGGCAAAGTCAGGCCCGAAAACATGGTCACCAGCTTCACGATCCCGCGATCAATGCGCGAGTGGATCGAGTCAGAAGCGCGTGATCAGGGCACGCCCTTCTCGACCATCATGCGCCGCGCCATCGGACTGTATCGCTCCATGCCCCTATCGGTTCGCTTGTCGCTTCCCGATCCCGTGGATAGTGGGGATGCGGCAGCGACTCCAGGAGCCCTTGAGACCGCCCGGCCCCCACCAGGCTAGCGCTTCAGCACCAAGAGGTGGCCTCGGCGCACCTGATGGAGTTGGAGCGCATGGCGCGAACGTCGCCCCGCGCACTGGTGCTCATTGCGGCGGCAAGGAAGGAACTTCAGGCAGCCAACGGGCTGCTTGAGGAATTGCAAAGGGCCGCGTGATTTGCCGTCACGCGGCCCCGGAAAGGACTGCTACCTATGACAGTCTACCACACGAAGGCACTGGCATCTTCGCCTCACTCCAAGCGCCAGCCCCAGACGCTCCTCGAAGCCCGTATCGACTCCCATAGCTGGCAAGAGGAGCCGGACGGCACGCTGACCGCCACACACGACGTGCTCCTCGCCAGCGCGAGTGAGCAACCACTCATGCACACCATTCGCGTCTACGAGCCGGTTATCGGGGAGCCGTACGGCAAGCACATCGCCACCGAAACGCACCTTGTGTGCGGCAGCCAGTACTACCGCCACTCGTGCAACCACCCGGCCGCAGCTCTCCACGTCACTGCGATCTGGCACCTGCACGCCGCCATTGCGAACCTGGACATGCGCCAGGTGATGTACGGCTACACCGCTCGCCGCGCTGCCGTGATCGTCGCACAGCAGACGGCGATTGCTCAGCATACCGACGCGCTCCGGGTGCTGGGCTTCACGTGCCGGGAGGAGACCCGATGACAACACCCGACGGTGTACCGGAGACATCACCCGCTGATCACCTCACAACACTCAAGCGGTTGCTGCGAGAGAAGGCGCTGATTAGTGGCGAGTTAACAGACTCATCGCAGGCGCAGGCGTACGGGCCCCCTACGGGACTCGGGAAGGTGTACATCGACAAGACCCCGTCGGATATCGACTTGGAGATATCGCGTACCCATGCCTACCTGCAAAAGTTAGAGCGCGACAGAGTCTCCACCGAGGCAATGGAGCGCTGGAATAGCAAGGTTGCAGAGATTCTGGCACTGCTGGAAGAAATCGAGCAGGGCAAGTCATGAACGACGTACGCCTGACACGCCTCCCCAACCTGACACCACAACAGCGCGTGTCAGAGGTGGCGAGCATGGCGGAGATGGCAGCGCAGGCACAACTCACGACGTTCGTCACGGCGGTGCGTGAGGTCGTGCGGGAGGAACTCGCAGCACAACTGCAAGGGAAAGCAGCAGCGACGGCTGGTCCGCTGCTGATGACCAAAGTTGAGGCTGCGGATCACCTCCGTGTCTCGCCCTCACTGGTCAATCAACTCATCTCCCGCCGGGAACTGCCCGTGGTGCGTGTGGGACGGACGGTGCGCTTACGCCGCGTCGATGTCGAGGTGTACGCGCAGCAGCATATTGAGAGGAGCCTCGTGTGAGACGAGCAGAGTCAAACACACAGCAGCAGCCCGTAGCGGAACGGATGTACGTCATCGGTGACGATGATCACGTGTGGCACATTGGGAGGCCGCATGACCGTGCACGCTGCGGGTACGTGCCGCTCGGGGGCTGGCAGATGTGGACCGTACTTGCGCCGCGGACACGCGGCGTCTGTAGCGCCTGTACAGGCGGCGACTCGATGAACGTCTCCACCTACCTCCGCAGGTTCCTGACCGTCGTGAGCCTCGTGGCCATTGCCTTGGCCGTGGCGATTGCACTCGCCATTGGGGAGTACCTGCACGGCGAGGATCGCGGGTATCTGGGGCGGGACGAGAGGGAGCAGTCATGAAACTAGGCGTACCGATGACCCTGGGCCCTGAGGACGACGACGACCTGCTGCGATACGACGACACACGATTGAACTTCTTGCAGCTGCTGGGACTGGCCGCGGGTGGCGTACTGGCTGCCTTCTGTATATGGCTCGGGTATACCCTGATCGTCTTGGCTCTGGGAGAGACGGTATGGCCATGAGCGCTCGTCTGTACCGCGTCGTTGCCATTGTCGGAGTCAATCACTGGCATTTGGTCCCCGCTGCGACGCCACTGTTCCCCGACGATCCCGCCACACGGCGTTCTCTGTGTGGCCAGACTCCCCCAAGAGGACGCTGGGCGCGGGTGTTCGACGAGTGCCCAGCCAACGGCTTCCCCTGCCTGCGCTGCAAGCGTGCCGCTGGAGAGGGGCAGGAGTGATGTGCCCGAACCTGCACCCCGGCGACCACGTCCGCAGTAAGAGCACACCTGGACTGGTCGGTATGCTCGACACGATCTATGTCGCCGATGACGAGCGCGAGCACGTCCAGGCAAGCGGGCTGTGGTCACACGAGAGCGGCATCCCTGCACCCGCATTGGTAGCGATTGAACGTTTGGAGAAGATCGAGCACTGATGGAAGACGAACTGCACGACCTCAAAGCAGCGATCACGATTCTCAAGGACCGGGCAAACTCCGCGCTGGGTGGCACCAAGACGCACACGATCTACGACAGCTCCCAGGAGTTCATCGACTTCCACCTCGGCGAACTGGAGGAAGGGATGAAGCTCGCAAAAGCCGAGTTCATCAAACTCGGCGATGCGATGCCGCGTCAGTCGGCAATGGAGTTCAGTGGCGTGCGCTCGACGCTGACCACGACGCCTGAGCGGAGCTACGACATGGCGACCGGCGAGGTGCTGCGATGAAATACATCGACACCACCATCGAGCGGCGCACCGCGTGCGAGAAACGCGTGCTGCGCCTGATGCAGATGTTACGCATCGGCCGAAAAGGCCGGATGCCGACCACCAACTCAGACGTCGGGCTCATTGAGGATCTGCTTGCGGAAGCTCTCGCCGACCTGCACGCATTCACCGAAAAAGACGGGCAACGCGCATGAATCACATCATCCGCACGAACCCACCCCTGGTTGCTGAGGAATGGGAGAGGGACCGCATGCCGCGGCGCTTTCGCAACCGAGAACGGCAAACAGGCGCCACCAGGTCGCCACGATGGGCGGTCCTCGTTATCGCGATGATCGCCGCCACCCAACTCTGGATAGATGCGTGGGTGCTCACCTGGCTGGTACGACACATCGCGCCGATGGTGTGGCCATGAGTCATATTGACGAACGCTTCGAGGTCCGATCCGTCTACGGCGCTAAGACCAGACAACCGCTGGTCACGGTCGTAATCGGGGAGCACATGATCACCATCACACCCAGCAAGGCAAGAGAGATGGCGAGCATGCTCTACGACTGCGCGGCATCAGCCGAGGCGGACGCTTTTCTTGTCGAGTGGTTGCAGTCTGCCATCAGCGCCACGCCAGAGCAAACGGCATTGATGCTCCAGATGTTCCGTGACTACAAGAAGGGATGAGCATGAGCGAACACGAATCAGTCGCACTCAATCTCATCGGCATCGCCGTGTCCGCCATGCTCGTCGTCTACGCGCTCTGGCTCGCGTACAGCGCTCTGGTACTCGCGTTCGGGATAGGAGGGATACAGCCGTGGTAGTGCAAAGTACGGCCAGGGACATCGACATCTTCACGGAAGCCCAGGTGGAGCGCTTGAAAAAGCCCCTTGACGCGGCCCGCGTCAAGCAACGCAAGGGATACGGCGACGACAGCGGCGGCGGCAAGATGCTGTCGTACGTGGAGTCCCACGACGTCATCGATATGCTCAATGAGATCTTCGGTTTCGGGCGCTGGGGATACGCGGTCAAATCACGCCAGCGGTGCCGCGAAGGGGACGCGCTCTGGTACGAGGCAGATGTCCACTTGTGGATATGGTCTGCCACGAGCGAGCGCGTCGATCGTGAAGACGTCGGTTTTGGGATCGTCTCCTATAGTCGGACGAATGGACCCGACAGCGCACGGCCCGAGTCGTTCGAAAAAGCAGCGAAAGAGGCGGTGTCCGATGGTCTCAAGCGCTGTGCCAGGACGTTCGGCAACGCCTTTGGAAATTCTCTGTATGACAAGGCGGACATGCTCGGGACCGGGGCTACCCAGACGCCTCCGGCAACGCAGGCACGACCTCCCCAACAGCAACAAGCGCCTCGCCCGACTGGTCCCCGCAATGCTCCCGCTCCCACTCCACCGGCTCCCGCAAAACTCAGTGTGGTGCCGCCACCACCGCCGAAACCTGCCAATGGGGCACAAGGCAACGACATCGGGTGGAAGGACATCCTCGAAGCCTGGAAGAGCCAGGGCGCTGAGGAGAAGAGTGTGCAGGATTGGGCCAGGCGCTACATCAAGTTGCGGTTTGGCATGGACAGCGGTAAGACGCTGACGGCGGATCAGATGCAACGGCTCTATCAGGCAGCGCTCAATGGCGAGGAAATCTCCGGCGATGGCACATCCATTGTGTCGCACCAGACTGGCGAAGTGACATGGGAGGCCATTTGATGCCGACACGATGCGGCTGGACGGCTATGCCCCGGCTGGTGCGACCAGGATTGTTGTGCGACCGCTGCATGGTGCGGTCAGGGCTGGTCCGATGACCATGTATTACATCCTTGACGACAAGAAGCACCCCGTGCTGGCAGACTTTGCGACATGGTCGCAGTGGTTCGAGACGGCGCAGAGTGACATCGCACGGATGACCTGCTACACGGAACTCACCGACGACGTGCATGTGTCCACCGTCTTTCTCTCGATCGACCACAGATTTGATGGTAACGGTGCGCCCATCCTCTACGAGACCATGGTGTTCGGCGGTCCATTGTCCGACAGCCAGGAACGTTACACGACACGCCAGGAAGCTCGGCTGGGGCACGAGCAGTGGGTACAGCGGGCACGGGCAGCCGAGGCCAGTGAACCATGAGGAAGCTACTCACCGCACTGTGCCTTGTTGGTCTACTGGTGCCCACGCCCGCACATGCTGACGATGGCAGAGTGACCGCGTCTCACAACGGAGGGAATCATCAATGCAGCTAATACGAGATGAGTATGGTCAATACGTAAAACAACCACCGGCCACGCCGCATGAGATCCGGGAACGCATAGCCGCTCAGGGTACGGCTGTACCGTCCGGATGCATCGAATGGACGGGGTACGTCAACGAAAACGGGTACGGGGTCATCAACATTCGTCACAAGTTGTCGTATGCCCATCGGGTGGCTTGGCAACAGGTGAACGGCGAGATTCCTCCCGGTGGCTGCATCCTCCATCGTTGCGACAACCCACGGTGCATCAATGTCGAGCACCTATTTCTCGGGACACGAACCGACAATGCCTTGGACAAGGTCCAAAAGGGAAGGATGCCGCGCGGGTCCGCCTTGCCCGGGGCAAGGCTCACCGAAGACAACGTTCGGGACATCCTTGTCAGACTCGAAGCCGGGGAGCGGCAGAAAGACATCGCGGCATCGTATGGCGTAAGCCGATCTGCGGTGGCGATGATAAGTAACCGCACCCATTGGAAACACGTGGCTGTCGCGATACTGGCAGCACTCGCACTGCTTCTCCCGACCGCGAGGCCAGCACTGGCAGATGACGGGAGAATTACCGCGTTTTGCGATCACGGGTATATGGCCGATGGCAATTGGACACATCTCGGGGCTGCCGGTGGCGCGTGGTGGCTGCCGCTCGGTTCCATTGTTCGTGTCGAAGGATGGGGCGACGTGATTGTCGAAGATCGGGGGAGTGCGCCCTATACCCTGGATCTCTGGGTACCAAGGTGCGATCAGGCGTGGGACTGGGGAGTGCGCTACCCCGCATACACCGTCCTCCGCTGGGGGTGGGGCGGTGGCTGAGAAGACGTCGATTGAGTGGACACACACGCATCATCCCGATGGCACAACGACACCAGGTGCAACGTGGAACCCGCTCCGGGGCACGGTCGGTAACTGGACATGTACCCGTATCAGTCCGGGATGCGCCTCATGTTATGCCGAGGCGCTCAACGTCCGCTATGGGGGACCACGCTACGTGGTGGGGGTCGACACGCTGCGGCTAGACGACAAGGCACTGCTCAAACCGTTGCACTGGGGTGGAGCGCGGAAGATCTTCGTCTGCTCCATGACCGATATCGCCCATGAGCAGGTCACCGACGCGCAATTGCGGCAGATCTTCGGGGTGATGGCCATGTGCCCCAGTCACACGTTTCAGGTGCTGACGAAGCGCCCACAGCGGCTGGCAGACTTCCTCACGACCTGTACGCCGCACGGTGTCTACGGTGCTATGGAGGGCCTGGCTGAGCGCCATCCCCAGGATCAACACCTGCGGCGCTTCTCTCGGCCCACGCCAGACGTGTCGCTCTGGTGGCTGTGGCCGCGCCCCAACATCTGGATCGGCACCAGCGTGGAGAGCCAGGCGTACACCTCACGGATCGATGTGCTGCGGACGATCCCCGCAGCCGTGCGCTTTTTGTCGTGTGAACCGCTCCTCGGACCACTGGTGAACATGAACCTGACCGGTATCGATTGGGTCATCACCGGTGGTGAGTCCGGGCCACGTCGGCGCCCGGCTGATCCTGACTGGTTTCGCGACATCCGCGACCAGTGCCAGGACAAGGGAGTCGCCTACTTCCACAAGCAGGGCAATGCGTTCCGGTCCGGTCAAGATCGGCTGCTCGACGGCCGCACGTGGGACCAATTCCCCGACGGCAACGGCACCGAATGAGCACCTTTGCTCTCGGGCGCGATGTCGAGGAACTGGCCGCGCGGGAGCTGCGCCTGATGGGCTACGTCGTGCATCTGGCGGGCCACGCTGCTGAAGTGGATGCCAACGGCGAACGTATCCCCTACGGTCGGGACATCTTTGGCCTGTTTGACCTGCTCGCGCTCGGCACCCATGACGCGAAACTCGTGCAGGTGAAGGCCACCGCGGGCACACGACCTGATCCAAAGTGGAGACGTGCGGTCGAGCTCTTGCCGCATCCTGCGCTGCCGCGCTACGAGTTCTGGACGCTGGAAGGCGATGGTCCGACCTGGACGTGCTTCACGTTCACCCACGCAGGGTTGTGGGAATCATTCACACTGGGTCCAGACCGATGGAGACGCGAAGGGCGTGGCGTCATGACAGCAATGAATGAAGGAACGAAGGACGGATGTTGACGATCGTGAAGGCATGGCAGGCAGATGCGCCCCAGCACTTACTGAAGTCCGCAGACCCAGACGTGAACCGTTTTATGCAGGAGTTTATATAGATGCCCATGCCGAAGAGACGTGTGGCACACGTATGTACGCAGTGCGGCGCTTCGTTCGAGTTGACACCGTCCGAGCATCGCTACGGCTGGGGTAAATTCTGCTCAATAGGTGACACGGCAAACATGTCCTGTCGGCGAGGGCCACACTAATGGCGCGTACTCGCTCGCTGAAGCCGGGATTTTTCACGAACGATAGCCTCGCAGAAGTCGAACCCCTGGGACGTCTGCTCTTCCAGGGATTGTGGTGCATCGCAGATCGCGCTGGTCGTTTAGAGGAACGGCAGCGACGGATCAAGGCAGAGATCCTTCCCTATGATGACACGGACATAGATCGATTGCTGACAGAGCTCAGCCAGCGCGGGTTCATCATTCGCTATGCGGCAGGAGACGTACGGTATATCCAGGTCACCAACTTTACTCGCCACCAGTATCCAAACAAAAATGAGAAGGCCAGTACCATTCCTGCACCCGAGGGGTACGTGCAGGTGCCACCGACGACGTCTGACGATGACGAGAGTATAGCGCAATCGCATCCAGAGTCGTCTGGTACAAGTACGGTACTTGTACCAGACGACTCTCATACAAGTACCGTACTTGTACGACCCTTAACCGTTAACCGTCTACCGTTAACCGTTAAACCGTCTACCGTCTACTGTGAACCTGTACCACCTACGGTGGAGGACGTTCCGCCTGCGGCGGCGCCCGCAGAAACGCCACAACGTCCCGCACCGTCCGTCGAGGAAACACCGCTCCAAAACGAGCCAGTACCGGGCAAAGCACAAAAACCAGCGTCAGAGCAGGACCGTAAGACGCCCCCCACTGCCGCGCCACCCCCCGCACCAAGCGACCGCCCGTCGGTGTTGCCCATTCGCAAGCCCTCTCGCTTTCAGGACGTGCTCGACGCCGTGGCAAATGCTGGCATCACGCTGCACCACACCTCCCGAGACGCTGCGGCGGTCAAAAGCTGTTCCGCTGAGCCAGCGCTGATCGCGGAGGCATACGTGGCAGCCGCAACTGGCGACTGGGGCGACGCGTGGATGCTCTCAAATCTCTCGTTGACCACAATCTGCCAGCGCATTCCGGCCTACGAAGCCTGGAAGCACGGCGTGACATCAAAGCAGCCAGCGCGAGCCAGCCCAGGACGCAGCGGGCGCGGTTTGTCGATTCAAGAATTAGCACGGATGGGAGGTTCAACGTGACCGAGCAAGGCATCGCACAGGTGCTCACCCTGCTCAAAGCAGCCTGGCCAGACAAAACGATCGAAGCTGAGACCGTGACGGCCTTCGCAGCTGGACTGGGTGACCTGCCGCCCCAGGCCGTATTCAATGCAGCCAAGCGGGCAGTACGCACGGCGACGTTCTTCCCGGCTGTTGCTGAGGTGCGCTCCCTGGCGCTGGACGAAGCCCTTGGCATCGGGCCACCCGAGGTGGCGTGGGAAGAAGTCCGACAGCAACTCAAGTGCGTTGGTCGCTACGGCATACCCGAGTTCACGAACCCGGTGACGGCACACGCGGTCACGTCCCTGGGGTGGGTGACGATCTGCGATTGGGATATCGACACGATTGGTGTGTTGCGGTCGCAGTTCAGCAAGGCGTACGAAGCGTACCGACAGCAGTTGCTCGGACGCGATCTTACCGAGACCATCGCAACGGCCCGGGAACGCAGTACGTTGCCGACATCGGACCGACCGGTACCGGGAATGGCAAGACCTGTCCTGTCACCAACATTCGAGCGGGAATGGGCGATTGGGTACCAGCAGTGGGCGGAGGAGGGAGAAGCGGCACTACGAGCACGCGCGGACGCACTGCCGATGCATCGCCGGGCGTCGGCCGCACTTGAAGCGCTTCCGTGCTGGCGGGAGCTGCCGGAACAGGAACGGCAACGACTGATTGCGCGGCATGCCGAGACGCCGCGTCTTCGGATGGTCGGTGAATGACCACGCTCTGGATCGCTGATGTACCGGCACAACGCCAGCCGCATCCTGGCCAGAGCAAGGAGCAGTTTATCGCGCTCTGCATCAACGACGCCTGTCGCACGTGGGACAACTGGCGAGCGCACCAGCCACCTGCGCCGGATCTCGTGCGGCCTGGTCAAATTGACGTGGGGGCAGCAACGGCCGGTGTGCAGAGAGCACGGCAGCGGGCATTGTTCGAGGAGGCGATGCGGTGAGGCCCTACTACCAGTCCGATACCGTCACTCTATACTGGGGCGATAGTCGCGAGCTCCTGCCGCATATCGACCACGCCGACGCGATGGTGACCGATCCGCCCTGGCCGGGTGCAACTCCGACGGCCGAGTGGACCGATGATCCTGTCGCGCTGTTTCACGATGTGGCTCAGCACTTCCCCCGACTCGTCGGCCCGGATGGACGGCTCATTGTCCAGATCGGCTGCACGACAGACCCCCGTCTGCTCCGGGTTGTGCCCGCCTCCCTCCCGTTTGTACGGGTGTGCTGGCTGCGCTATGCCGTGCCACGCTACCGGGGAACGACCCTTGACGGAGCCGACATCGCGTGGGTAGCCACGCAGTATTACGCGCCAACCAGCGTGTATGGACTGACCCCCGTGTCCGAGGCAGCAGCCCGGGCCGTCGCACGAGGGAATAAACCTGAACCGGTACACCGCTGGGAACTGCCGACTGTGCCGACTGTGCGCATTGCCGACGAACTGTCAGATCTCGACGATGCCAAGATCGAGGATGGTCTGGACGTCGAAGACGATGATGACACCACTTACTAATCGACGGTACCACGATGATGCATGCACGGCGGGTGACGTCATGAGCGATGGTCCACGCGTCTGGCACGTCAATGATTCTCTCCGCCCCCCGGACGCCGTCTACATCGGCCGGGCGTTCCGGCAGTTTGTTGACGGCAATCCAGTCACCTACCCCGACACGCCGTGGAAGAACCCGCGGCTGTCGCTCGACGACTTCAGGATCTACGCGGTCCAACGATTAGAGCGCGAGCCCGACTGGTTAGCGCCGTTGCTCGGAAAACACATTTGCTGCTGGTGTAAGGGTTACACCTCGCGGCGCACTGGCAAGTGCCGGGAAGGGAAGCCGTGCCACGGTGATGTCTTGTCGGATCTGTTGAATCGAAAGGAACGATCATGATGATGACACTCCGAACAGATGAGGAAGCCATGCAGCGACTGACTCTGGACGAGTATGGCCGTTGGATGTTGGACCACGGACACTACGACGTGGACGTGGAGACCGGTGTCGTGACGAACCTTCGTCGGGGCAGGGGGCTCAAGGGATCACCTGGGAATACCGGCTATCCGGTCGTCTACCTGGCCTACAGTCGTGATGTGCAACGCCCGGTCCGCACTCACCGATTGGTCGCGATCAAGGTCTGGGGAATAGAGGCGATTCGGGGTAAGGAGATTGGGCACCGAGATGGAGTCCGGACGCACAGTTACCTTTCCAACCTCGTGCTCTTTCATACGCACCGGGAACACTACCGATTTGACGCTGCGCAGGGACCAGATCGGATACACGGCAGTGTCACACGAATGACCGAAGCCCGCCGTAAAAAGTCCTGGCCACCGTGCGTCGTGTGCGGTGATCCTGATGGCCGCAGGGATGTCCCGACTGGGTCGCCAGTCCGGATTTCCGGGGAGCGGTTCGGAGTCAATGGCACGCTGTGTCGGCGTTGCCATAAAAGGCTGGCACAGCGCCAGGCAAGAGAATCGTCGGGTGCGGCAATTAGACTACGCGCACGAAGAGACACGATGGCCACCAATGCAATAGCGACGCAGCGATGAAACCTTGGGCATGTTGGTGCAAGGGCTACACCAGCTTGCAGACCGCCAAACGACGGCCAGACGAGGACTGCCATGGTGACATCCTGCTTGCCTTGGCCAACAAAGCAGTGCAGCCATGAGGGCATTGTCGCTTTCCCAGCCCTGGGCGTCGTACGTCGTCCATGGCATGAAGCAGATTGAGACGCGCAGCTGGCGACACCGCTACACCGGTCTGCTGGCCATTCACGCCAGCAAGGGTATGCCTGCGGCGGCTGTGGAGTTGTGCTACGAGGAGCCACACCGCACGTTGCTCGCCAGCATCGGAATCGCCATGCCACACGACCTCCCACGAGGCGTGGTGCTCGGCACGGTAGAGCTGGTGGACTACCTGACGACGGTGCGACTCGGGCGCCCGCAACTGTTCGGTGGGAGCTTACTGTCTGAGCAAGAGTTGGCGCTGGGGGACTATTCACCGGGCCGCTGGATGTGGTTGTTGCGGAACGCCACACGGTTCGACGAACCTGTACCAGCAAGGGGCAGTTTAGGATTGTGGGAGTGGGAGCCGGAAGCGGCACTGATGACGGTGAACGCGGGGCAAGGGAGGTTGCTGTGACACACGACGAGCGCGTGGCCGTGTTTTCGGCGGCACAGGTGTATGCGTTGGAGCGGGTTAATTTCAGCCATCGTGCTGTTTATCCTGGACAGGAATGGACGGCACAGCTTTGGCATGCGCGGCAACAACTGACCCGCGCACTGGGCTTGCCCGATGACTGGGGCGACAGTGACGAGGCGATGGGAGCGTTAGCCGTGGCACAGGTGCACGTGGAGGAGGCGGTAAGGGAGTGACGGATGCTGATCTCGCTGCGGGAGATGTACGGCATGAGCGAACTGACGGACGGGCCGATGGTGCGGCGGGAGGGGGAGCGATACGTACGACGGTAATGACGATAGTGGAGGGAGTGATACTCGTGGATGACCACGTCACGCAAACCATGGACATTATCACGGCACAGATCGACGTCTCGCTCGGTGAGTGGGAACGGGCGATCCAGCAGGCACCAGGGACCGGACGGTGTCACGAAGACGAGGACGCACAGGAGCACATCGGACGGACTGCCGACCGCCACACGTTCTGGATGGAACAGCTTGCACGCTATCGAGCAGCATGCGCGTGATTCAGGTCGTGCTGGTACTCGCTGCTGTCCTGGTCATCGCCGCATGCCTCATCTTGTGGCTGGAGCACTGCACGTACGATGCGCCGGAGCGATGGTAGTAATGAACGACCGCGTGTGGCTGATCCGTTGCCCGGGTAACGCGCCCACCACCAGCGAGCTCCACCGGATGCCCTGGGCAGCTCGCCACCGACACGCGCAGGACTGCCGCGATCTCGTGCGGCTGCTGTGCCTGGAGGCGCAGGTGCCGTACCTGGAGCGGGCACGCGTGACGGCCACGCGCTACGGCAGCCTGAGCGTGGACGTCGACAACTGCGCCGGAGCCATCAAAAGCTACATCGATGGGCTGAAGGGCACCGTCATTGCCGACGACGACCCGACGCACCTCCAGGTGGAGTACCGCAGCGCACGGAGCACGCGCAAACAGGCGCGTGTGGAACTCAGTATTCAGGCGTGGCTGGACAATGGCGAGGCTGGTGCATGATGGGTATGTGGCGACTATCACACCGCGCTGACCCGCGACAGTCCGGCTAGCTGACCGACATTACAACCGCCAAAAGCCTGGCACGCCGCAATTCGTTCCTCCTGGCCGGTGCCTCGTGTTGCTGACCGAGAACGTCGACGCGCTTTGGGTGACCTCGTGGCCATTTGCTGAATACGTCAAGCATGCCTCGGCGGGGGCTTGGGTATGCAGTTGTTTCAGGAACGAAAGCGTGATGCTGTCCAGTGACCTGATACGCGAGGCGGTGGCCGTCACACGTTGGCAGTGGCCGCAGCTGCCAGCTTTGGGCATGGTGACATTCGTAGACGCCGACAAGGTGCGGAGTAGCAACCCTGGCTGCTGCTACCTGAAAGCGGATTGGCAGCGTGTCGGTAGGACACAGGGAGGACTCGTGGCGCTGCAACTGACACCCGACCGCATGCCGGAATCGTTGGCACCAACCGGGGCACAGCTTTCAATGTGGGCGGCAAGGTGACGTATACAGGCGTGGCCAAATATCGCGCCAGGATGCCCAGGACGGGCAGGGAACGAAAGGAGAGGTAGCATGACACACGATGAGGGTGTGGCCGTGTTCGCAGCGGCGGTGGTCTATGCTTTTGCACGGGTAGACGCTGCACAGGGGTACGGAGCGGACGATGAACGCGCACTCCGCGTCGAGCAAGCCCGCCGTCAACTGGCACGGACGTGCAAACTGGACGGGGATTGGGGCGATAGCAAGGAAGCCTGGGCTGCGCTCGGTGCGGCGATGATCCGCGCGCTGTACGACGTGGAGGAGGCGGTGACGGGATGACCGCAGAGCAGGCAGAGCGACTCAAGAGACTGATCATGGCAGTAACCTATGCACACGCAATCACGTCCATGGCTAGCGCCTCGCCGTCCGGCCTGATTATCGATATGCCGACGGGAGCCGTTATGACGGCTGAACAGGCACGTAGCACGATGCGTCCGGCACAGGAGGCACTTGATGACTATATCGATGCGCTGGTGACCCCATGATCCCTCCCCGCGACGTCTACCCCTCCCTGGCAGCCGTGCGGGAGGCGCATGGCGTGAAAAGCCAGCAGTACCACGACGCATTCATGGCGGCGGCGCACACGGAACAGGGGACAGAAATGCGAGATTCACGGACGGTATTTGCCGATAAACGTACCTGTTTCAACTGTGGGAGCCTGTTCCGTCCCACGTTCTATCAAATCAGAATTGGCGGTGGCTGGTGCTGTAGCCCGAGATGTTACGACATCATCCGACGTATGCGTCAGCGGATGGGAGTGGAATGACCACACGACAGCGACTGTTGTTGTGTCTGCCGCTGCATTTCACGTGGGGACAGGGAGGGCAACCATGAGCGAGCAACCCATCACTGACGACTACGAGACCGTCGCAGAGGCGGCGGCCGGGCTTCGCGTGGCTGCTGCTCACCGGGCACTGAACGACGCGAAAGCCGTAACGCGAGCAGCAAGGGCAGCGGAGAAAGTGGCAGAGCTTGCGTACCACGCCGCGCTGAGTGACTGGTCTGCGGTGCGCTTTCCCGAGATTGAGAAGCAGTACGCGCTGGATGTGGCACAAGATCGTGTGATGAGGAGGCGGAAGTGAGCGAGCAAAACGATCACACTGTGACGTTCACACCCGCCCCCGGCGCGTGGGAGATGCTGACATGGGTGGCTGATGAGGCGGCGTTGTGGACTGGCCGCGCACCGAAACAACACGAAATGGTGGAGTTGCTGCGGTTCGTGCCAGGGACAGAGGAAGGGGAGTTCATCGTGAGCGAGCAACGGGCGTACCAGGCGGAAACACCCGCCTATCTCCTAGCAACGAAAGCGGACTTTACGCGGGTGGAGGAGCGGCACAAGGACATACGGTCAGCGGTGGAGCGGCTTGAACGCGCTGTATGGGATTTTAGCGAATGGGTGGCACTGACCACGGACATAGACGCTGAGCGAACAGGGCAGTTGGAGCGGGCGATGAATCAAAAACGTGCCGACCTGTACCGGCTGCTGGGGATGGGGGAGGAGGTGGCAGGTTGAGTCCGAACGATTTGCTAGCCAAGTGCGAACAACAACAGGAACTCATGGAGAGTAAAACCGCCGACGTTTGCCTTGTCCTGGGTGGCAGGCGGCAGGGCACGAGCGACCGTGTACGACTATTCGGCAGACGCGGAGGGCCGTACGGACAGATCGTGGGCACACAGCCAAACGCCATCATCGCCATGTTCGACGCATAGGAGGTCATCGACTGGATTGAGGACGCGCGAAAGGTTCAGGCGCAACAAGCGCGTACGGCCGTCAATCAGTTGCTGAACGTGAAGGAGCACCCATGACCGACCCCGACACCCGCCTCGCCGCACTCGCTGCGCTGAAGGCCGCACGGGCGCTACAGGCGTTGGAGCCGTGACCACGGACACACTACTCGTGCTCATCGGCCTGACACAACTCGCGTTCGGCTTCCTCTGTGGTGTGCTGTGGCAACGGTTACGCGGATAATCGTTACTGTATCTTCAGGTATGCGTTATGTTTATACGGAAGGAACTGCCAACGATGCCCGCGTTGCAAACGACCGCACAGAGGGAGCGCACGGTGGGGGAACTATCGGAGCCGCAGCCGGCACGGCGCTCAGGGGTACCGCTCACATCGTTACAGCAGGAGGAAGTACGGCGAGCGATTCGCAGGTACTTCCAGACGATCTACACCTACCCCGGCATGGATCTCGCGCTCCTCGCCTATCGCACGCAACGTGTCTTCGTCCCTATCGGTTCGAGCAGCACCGGACTGTCCGATACGCGACGTGGCGTGGGGACACACAGCGACCCGACCCCCCACCTCGCCGACCAGCTCAAGGACGGCGGTACCTATAAAGACGTGCAGCAGTTCATGGTCGTGCCGAAAGCGGATATCGACGCTCTCCTACACAGCGGGATGCACGGGCAGCAGACACAGGCCCTGCGCTTCTGCCTGATCCTCCAACCACGCATGAGCACGGAGGACTTGGCGCGCCGGTGGAACGTCTCACAGCGCACGGTGCAACGCTCTGTCTTCGAAGCCTTGGAAGCCGTCGCACGCCTTGCGTACGGGGATCGCTGGACCGAATCAAGTATGGCAGACGAACTTCCCGCCTGAGTCTGCAACGAGTTTTTCAACTTTGTGGCGCGGATGGCGCGGATGGCGCCGTTTGCGCGGTACGATGAAATCAGACGGGCGAGGTATGCCCAGTCACCACGCGACACTCCCCATGGCCACGATCGCGTTGCGGTGCAACCTCCCGCCACAGCGGCAACGCGACGGCTGGCCTCGCACACACACATCATCTCCCGGAAAGGATGGCCCCATGGAAAATCAGGATATTGCAGAGCGACTCACCGGGCTGCGGGACTATATCGATGGCAAGCGCCAGGCGCATGCGACGAATCTCCAGTCAGCACAGGCGGCACTCCAGACCGCGCAATCACAGGTTGCGGTAGAGACCGCGGCAGTCGCCGAGTTCGAGCAGGCGGTGACGCAGATCGATGCCGTGATCAGGGAATTTCCGGTGACCCCACCGGACCCAGCGGCTGTTCCACCGGCAGCGGAGATGCTGCCTTCGGCATAACGGACCACGGCGAGATAGGCACCACGATGGCACGCGGCACGCCCCACAGTGATGACACCAAAGCACAGGTCATGGCCGCGTTGCTCGCCGGTCAGTCGGTATCAGCGGTTGCTCGTCAATACCACATTGGCAGAAGCACGATCAGCGCGTGGCGCGCGGCCGGCGGTCTCGATGGTTCGACACCCGTCGATCAGTTAAAAAAGGCTGAGTTGGGTGACCTGATTGCCGATTATCTCCGAGAGGTCCTCACTACGCTTTCAGTTCAAGCGCGGCACTTCCGTGACGAAACGTGGCTCGCAAAGCAGCCCGCCTCTGAGTCTGCCGTCCTCCACGGTGTCCTTACCGACAAAGCCCTTCGGCTTCTCGAAGCGCTCGACACCGGACAAGGCGAAGACTGAGCTTGCGGGCTATCGCAACGATCCCGTTGCCTTTGTGCATGACTGCTTTCTCTGGCGCGAGGGCCAGGGGCCCACAGCCTATCAAGATGACATCCTTGCCAGCCTGATCGCCTCCAAGCGCGTCGCCGTCCGTGGGCCGCACGGGCTCGGCAAGACCGCACTCAATGCATGGACGGTGCTCTGGTTCGCCCTGACCCGTGATGCCGCCGGTGTCGATTGGAAAGTGCCGACGACCGCGAGCGCCTGGCGCCAACTGAGCAAGTACCTGTGGCCAGAGATCCACAAGTGGTCCCATCGGCTGCGCTGGGACAAGCTGGGACGGCCACCGTTCGACACGCGGTCTGAACTGCTGATGCTGGGTCTCAAGCTCCGGAGTGGAGAAGCATTTGCCGTCGCGAGCGATACCCCCGAGTTGATCGAGGGGGCGCACGCCGATGCCCTGCTCTATGTCTTTGATGAAGCGAAGGTGATCCCCGCTGCGACCTTCGATGCCGCGGAAGGTGCCTTCTCCAACGCCGGTGGCGACACGAGCAACGAGGCATTGGCACTGGCCACCTCAACGCCCGGAGAGCCGAACGGCCGGTTCTATGACATTCACAGCCACAAGCCAGGCTATGAGGACTGGCACACCCGGCGCGTGACGCTGGAAGACACGATCCAGGCGGGCCGCGTTAGCCGGGAGTGGGCGGACCAGCGCGCGCGACAGTGGGGCACGGCAACCGCCGTGTACCAGAATCGCGTGGCCGGTGAGTTCGCGTCGAGTGAAGAAGACGGCGTCATCCCGCTGGCCTGGATCGAAGCAGCAAACGACCGGTGGCGCATTTGGCACGAGTCGGGGCGCCCAGGCACGCTGACCGCAGTCGGTGTTGACGTTGCCCGAAGCGGCACGGACAAGACGGTGCTCGCCCTGCGCTTTGGCAATGTGATCGGCGAGTTGCGCCGCTACTCCCGTGAAGACACGATGGCGACGAGTGGTCGTGTCGAAGGTGTGCTCACTGCCCAGGGCGGCCGTGCGGTGATTGATGTCATCGGGATGGGCGCGGGTGTCTTTGACCGTCTCCGCGAGCGGCGCCAGCGCGTTGATGCTTTCAACTCGAGCGAGCGCACCGACGCAACGGACCGATCCGGTGAGCTTGGCTTCATCAACCGGCGGTCCCACGCGTGGTGGCGACTCCGTGAATTGCTCGATCCCCTCAGCGGTACGGACATCGCGCTCCCGCCGGACGATACCTTGACCGGGGATCTCACCGCGCCGCACTGGACCGTCCGGAGTGGTGGCAGGATCCAGGTAGAGAGCAAAGAGGACATCAAGCCGCGTATTGGTCGATCAACGGACGATGGGGACGCTGTGGTGATGGCATTCGATGAGCCGCCACGGCGTCCCGTGCTGCCAGTACTTGCCATGGGGGCGGCGAAGGGATGGTAGACAATATCGTCATACGCACGACCACGCCACGCTCCGATGGTGCCACGGAGAGCAGTCCTGCGGCAGACACCACCGCGCTTCGTCCCTCCGTTGGCGGCCGCACCTCACTGGATACCGAAGATTCGTTCTTTGGGGCTTTCCGGGTCGTACAGCCGCCGCCGTCGGCGGAGAGCGCCTGGCGTACCCTCACCCTGGACGCGCAGACGCTCGACCGCATGCCGTCTCAGCAGCTCATGCAGTTGTTGGCCGATTTGTCACCCGACATCAGCCGAGCATTATGGGATTTCCTTCGCATGGCGAACCCTGGGTGGGAAATCGTCACCTTCATTCCCGGCACCGAGGAGCCTGCACCGCAAGCACAGGCGCGGCTGGATACGTTCTTTGCGCTGCTTGCCGATCTGTACGGGTCCTTCGACGTCATCGTGGGACGGCTGTTCATTGGCGCGTTCCTCCGTGGGGCGCTGATGGCAGAACTGGTGTTGGATGGGGACGGGCGCATCCCGGTGGATCTGGCCACACCGGACCCATCATCTGCCCGCTTCCAGCGCGTGACCGATCCCGTGCGCGGCGTCATCTGGCAACTGGGGCAGTGGCAACGCGGTGGATTTCTTCCGCTGGATCGGCCCACGGTCCGCTATCTTCCACTCGACCCGCTCCCAGGCTCACCCTACGGACGTGCCATGGCTGCGCCCGCGCTGTTTTCCTCGGTGTTCCTGATCGGGTTGCTCCATGACCTCCGGAGAGTGGTGTCCCAACAGGGCTATCCCCGTCTGGACCTGATCCTCAATCTTCAGCAGATGTACGACCGCGCACCGGCCGATGTGCAGCAAGACCCCGAGGCATGGCAGACGTGGGTGAACGACACACTGGCGGAGATCAAGCAAACCTATGCGCAACTCCAGCCGGACGATGCGTTCGTGCATACCGACATCGTGAGCGTGAACAAACCGGTGGGGACGGTGGACGCGCAAAGCCTCGGCGCCGTCGATAGTCTGCTGAAGAACCTCGAACGCATGACCATGCGCGGGCTGAAATCCACCCCCTTGCTTTTTGCAGGCGGCGATGGCGGGACCAGTGAAGCAAATGCAAATCGGCAGTGGGAAGTCTACGCCGCCTCCATCAAGTCCGTCCAACATCTCTGCGAGAACCTGCTCGAACGGCTCTTTTCTCTGGCGCTGCAAGCACAGGGCATCGTCGCCACGGTGCAATTCCGCTTTGCGGAACTCCGTGCAGCAGAACTCTACCGTGATGAGCAGACGCGGCAGCTCAAGAATGCCAACACCTTTGCCGAGTATGCGGCAGGCTGGATCAGTCAGGACGAAGCGGCACAGGCAACGGTGGGCCATGCGCCTGACCAGGACGTGCCGCGCGCCTGGCCAAGCGGCCCCAGTAGTGAGGTACCGGTGGCGCCCCCGCCGACGCCACCCAGTAACCCCGATCCGGGGAGCAATCGAACACCGTTGCGTGTCATCGAGAGGACGTAAAACATGGAACAGAATTCTAGCCGTACCTACCAGACCTTCCGCTGCCCCGAGTGTGCGCACGCTTTTCTGGGCAGCACTGCGAAGCGGGTAACGTGTCCGCAATGTGACACCGTTGTCCACGAGCCAGGCTCAACGCCAACAGAGAAGCGTGTGGTGCAGCAGCCACAACGAGCAGATCCACGCGTCCAGCAGCGCACGGGCGATATCCGTCAACAGCGCCCGCTCTAGTGCTGCGCCGTATCTGGCGCTGGCTGATGACACCGCCGGTCGTTGCCCAGTCACGTCCCTACGTCCCGCCAGCATCACCACCGGGGCTGGTCTACGCCCGTTACCGGGAGACGCCACAGACAATGGCAGCCATTGTAGGCATCGAGGGCTACCGACCAAACCGCGAACCAGGACACACACGGCGTTACCCATCATCCGGGCCATTCCCGGCCTATCGGGAATCCGTGCCCGCCATACCTGGGCCACGTCGCATACCACCTTCCGACATCCGCTATGGCGTGTGTCACAGCACGCCATTGCCTGGCACGCAGGACCGCAGCCCGTGGCAGTACTGCGACTGCGACGCGGGGCCGTGGCCCCACTATCCGGGCAAGCCGAACAAGCCACCATGCATGCTACTGGAGAGCATAACGAGGAGCACTGACGATGATGACTGAACGTGATGCCGCAACGCTCGACGCGAGCGATACGGCCATTCCCGCAGTGTACGCACATCCGGCAGCGGTGGAGCGGATGACCGATGTGGCGACCGCACAACGGGTGGCCGCAGAGAGCGGCGCGCTCGACCCCAGCATCTTCGAAGACAATCCGCCATTCTTCTGGCGTGCCCTGATCTCGAACAACCAACTTGACAGTTACTACACGAAGATGGATATATCGAGCCTGCAGAACTATGCGGCAGACGCCCAGGATGGCGTGTCGTTCCTCAACTCGCACAACAACCGTATTCTCCCCTTCGGTCGGTCCATTGCTGGCACGTATGTCGGCCCGGGTGGTGATGGCGTGGCGAAGGTGCAGGCGGACTTCTTCACGATCCCAGGGCTCAACCTCAACGGGGTGAACACCGACGACCTGATCCTTGGGATGCGTGCGGGCATCGTCAAGGATGTATCCATCGGCTTCGTCCCCGGCTCCATGGAGTGCTCCATCTGTGGCCTGGACGTGTGGGACTGGGACTGCCCCCACATTCCTGGCTTGACCTATCCCATCAAAGACAGCAAGGGCAACATCACCGAGGAGCTGGCCTTTTCGTGGGTGAAAAACGCACGACTGGCCGAAGTCAGTGCGGTCTACGAGGGCGCGACTCCCGGCGCGGCCATTATCAAAGCGCGCCAGCAGGCAAGTGACGGCAGGCTCAAGCCGGAGTCTATCCGCATTCTCGAAGCACGCTACCGCATTCATTTGCCGACGGCCCCGCGAGCAGTTGCGGGAGCCACCATCGCGTCACCACGCGCAGAGGAGAGCCGTATGCCAGCAGAACAAGAGCGCCAACAGACACCGCCGACAGCGACGGCTGACGCGGCGGTCACGCCAACCGCCCCACCATCCGAGCCAACGCGTACTCCGGAGAGCACACCCACACCGGCTGAGAGCACTACGCAACCCGATCAGCAAACAGCACGTCCCTATAGTGCACCATCACCGATTATTGCCACGGTGCGTGAACTCTTGAGTACCGCCGGGATCCCGGTTGGGGAAGACATTCCCGCAGCCGTGCGTGCCGCGACCGACGAACTGGTGCGGCTGCGTCCCCTCGCCGACGATGGCCGCACCTATCGCAGCGACCTGGTGCGCGACGCGCTCACCGAAGGCGCACGGGCGTTCGGCACCGACTTCTCTGAGGAGACGTACCGGGGCATCCTGGAGACCTCGCCCTTGCCCGCGATCAAGCGCATGCGCGATGACTGGCGGTCCGTGGGCAACAAGCTGTTCGTCGGCGGACGGGCCAGTGTTGAGGGAACCGTTGAGATTGACGAGGACGTACCGAAGCCCCGCAGTCGCCCCGATATGGCGTTCAGCGGCTAACGACCGGCAGGTGCCGTGGTAGCAGAAGGAAGGAAACATCCCCATGCCTGATCCCCGTAACACGCTCTCCCATGAGGGCATCGCCGCACAGTTCGCAACCTATTCCATCGATGGCGTCACCATCGCATATGACAGCACCCGCCCTGGTGGTTCGACCGGCGTCGGACTCGCGGTCACGCTGTCCGGCGATAACACCGTGGCGCTCTGTGCCGACGGAGATCCCGTGCTCGGCAAGCTGGTCCTCGTGGAGCAGGACGGCAAGTGCAATGTCCAGTTCGGCGGCATGACCACGCTTCCTGGTGGATTGGCGGCAGCCCTCACGCTGGGTACGAAGTTCGTCGGCGCCCTGGGTGCCGCCGCAGCACGTGGCTACATCCGCTCCGTCAATACCGCTGTCGCCGCTGAACTCGGCAGGATGACGGGCAAGATCCAGGCGGTGGCCGATCCCACCAACGTCGACGTCCTGATCTAGTTCCCCCACTCCCCATTGGGCTCCGGCGCGCGCCGCAGCCGTTCTACAGAAAGGATCTCTCATGCCTCACGTCACCGATCAAAAGCCGCGCGCGCTGGACCTCCTGGCTCGCATGGGCTCCGGCGAACTCTACCGACAGGCGTACAGCCGGGGACAGAATCTCTCCGTCTGGCTGGAAGAGCAAGACCCGTCCGATGGCTACAAAGATGGCCTCGATGCCTTTGGCCGTCTGATGAAGGCCGCGGGCATTGCCACCCGCTCCGACGTCGCCGTGGGCCTCCATGCCGACACGTTTGACGCGTTCGACAAGACGGCGGAGACGCGTGGCCTCGTGCCCGAATGGATGGCACGGCAGTGGCGGCGCGCCGTCACGGGCCGTGATGTCTCGACCCGTTCCCTGTTCACCACCGTCGATAACGGGCCCGGCACGGTCATGCAACCGTTTGTCGACGCGGCGCAAGCGCGCTACAAGCAGCTGGCCCCGGCCATCCCCCTGGATGAAATGGTCGCCATCACGACACCGATCGATGGTGACGCCTACCGCGCGTTCTACCTGATCGATGACCCGGCGTCCGAGCGCAGGGTGCGGGTCGCTCAGGGCGCCGAGGTGCCCCGTGCGAAGATCGTCGGCGCTGACCACACGATCCGCCTGAAGAAGTTCGGGCGGGCACTGGAGGCCACCTACGAGATTCTGCGACGCCAGCGTATCGACATGGTGGCGCTGACGATTGCCCGGATGGCGATCCAGGCGGAGACCGACAAGGTGGCTGCGGCCATCGATGTCCTGGTGAACGGGGACGGCAACTCCCTCACCGCTGCGACCAACTATAACCTCACCGCCCTCGATGCGACGGCAACTGCAGGTCTGCTCACGCTCCGTGGCTGGCTGAACTACAAACTTCAGTTTCCCAGCCCCTATGCCCTGACCACGGCTATCGCGCAAGCCGCGTCTGTGCTTCAGGCAATGCTGCTCAATACAGGCTCTGCGAATATCCCCCTGGTCGCCATTCAGGGTGCGGGCGGATTCGGTGGTTTTCGCGCCATCAACCCCAGCCTGGCGGACAATGTGGCCATTGGCTGGACCGTCGATGCACCAGTCATGAAGATCGTTGGCTTCGATGCTCGGCTGGCGCTCCAACAGGTGTTTGAAGTCGGTGGAGACATCACCGAAGTCGAACGATTCGTGGCTCGCCAGACCAACATCCTCGTGATGACCGAAGTCCAAGGGTTTGCCGTGCTCGACCAAAATGCCACGCGGGTGCTCAGTATTAACGCGTGATACGGCTTGCTCCGTCTCTCGTCTTCCCCTCGCGCTAGACGCGCATGCGTGTAGTCTCCAAGAAAGGACTGATCGATGCCAGAATTCTTAACCGTGCAGAGCGGCCGTGACGATGATCGCGTCGTGCTCTGGGAACGTAACCCCGAACACCCCGAGGGCGAGGCGTACGTTGCCGGAAAGACGCCCGTCCGGGTGGCACGGACCTCTGAAGTAGGGATCCGCTTGAGTCGACGTGACCTGGTGGAAGTCACCGCAGTTCCTCCCCCACCGGAACCCGCCCCGGAAACGACCCCGGAACCCGTTGTGCCTTCCAAGCCGGCGACGAAGTAACGCGCGTTGGCACTGCTGACGACCTCTGACTACCCAGCCGTGCGCGCCGCCCTGGATACGAGCCTGGATGATGGGGATCTTCCCGATGGCATCATCGGACTCTCTATCTACCAGGGGCGTGCCGAAGCGTTCGTGTTGCGCCGGGATCCGCTCGCGCAGACCCGAACGGGGGCCGATGCACAGCACGTCAAGAACGCCGCCATTTTCTTGACTGCTGGCTATCTTGCCCCGGCACTCCCGGCCGTCATCTCAGATGACTACGGGGACCACCGGATGCAACGCAAGCCGATGGACTGGATTGCACGCGGTCAACTCCTGACCCAACGGGGCGAAGCAGAACTTGATGTCCTGCTCCTGCCACCTGCACTGCTCGTGACCTCCGCACGGCCACGCATGTTCACGGTCGCGTCGGGCAGTCGCGGACGGTAACGTGCGCAGGAAGAGCAGCACCACGGTTGCGGTCCAGCGCTGTCCCCTCACCGCCACCGGGACCGGCGCACCGGTACCGGTGCCTGGGCTCGACGCGATTCCGGTTCAGATTGACCCGGTCCGCGCCGCAGTCCACGACCGCACCAGCATGCCACTTGACAGTGTGACGGTGTACACGCTCCGTGGCTGCCCGGACATCGCCTGGGGCGACCGTCTGGTCACGCCGGACGGCACTACGTATCTCGTGCGCCACCGAGCCCAATTCGGTACACATCACCTCCGGCTCAATGCCGAAGCCCCGGGTCTGCGCACGCACACCTGCTCCATCCTGCGTCGGATTCCGGGTGCAACCCAGGACACATGGGGTGGCAACACGCAGGGCTATCTTTCCATAGCGACGAACGTGCCGTGCTGGATCTCCGCTCCGGGTGAGCACGAGATGACGAATGCGCAGGGCATTATGACCATCAGTGATGTCGTCATGGAAGTCAGCGCAGAGATTGATATCACGCCTGCGGATCGCGTGCATGTGAACGGTCAAACGTGGGAGGTGCTGGGCGTGGTCACACCAGGTCCGCTCCATCCTCAGATCGTCCATCTCCGTGTGGTGCAATCGTGAGCCGGGTTACCGATCGTCGTCAGGAGGCCATCACCGAAATCACTCACGCAGTGACTGATGCCCTTGATGCGGCGATCCTCGAGAGCGTGATCTTCCTCAAGTCGCGCACACCGACGCGTACGGGGACCGCACGGCGCTCTCAACATGGTGTGGTCATGGATGCCGCCGGGAACGTACTTCGCTCTCCAGGGAGCGACGAGAATGGGAACGCGCTGCCGAGCTATCCAGGGACCGGCAAGCTGACCGGTATCGTGGGCTCCAACTGCGGTTACTACCGCTGGGTGGACCAGGGTGCGCGCGGACGGACCGGGACGGGTGCCCTTGCCCAGACGTTGACCGAGTTGGAGCAACGCTGGGCGGAACAGAAACGGAAATTGGGTCTGCGGTGATCGATACCATTGCAGCGATCCGAAGCGCATTTCTGGCCGATGCCGGTATTACCGCGCTGGTCGGGACCCGTATCTACGGTGCGCCTCCAGGACTACCAGAAGGGCAGCCAAGTCCTCCGCCGGCATCCATCGTCATCCAGGCGGTAGGTGGTGACGTGGCGGCATCCGATCCGACCCTCCAGCAGCGGTACTACGTCCGGTGCTACGGTGCGACGGGTCAGGACACCATGGCGCTCTACCGGGCACTGTACGACAGCGTGATCGATACTGACGGCCGTCTGCGCGGCCCCCGATTGATTAGCGGCCGGTGGCTCCTGAAGTCAGCGACGCTGACTGCTCCAGCGACGGATGAGGAGCCACAGGGATGGCCGATCACGACCACCACACTGACCACACGATTTGATGCGCTTCGTGGCGCAGCAGGATAGACGGAGGAACCGATGCCCTACATTCAGTACCTCGGCCCCAGCGATGAACTCGATATGCGGCCTGTCATGGGCAAGAAGAGCAAGTTCCACTTCTTCGCGCGTGATGGCATCCTCGGTCCGCTCGCGGAGCGCGGTGTTGCGGTTGAAGTGACCGAAGAGGAAGCCGAAGAGCTGCGCACGTATCCTGGTCACCAGTTCGGTGACGTCGCACCGCCCCCGGCTGCGCCGCCCGTCGCACCCGAGACCGCCGTCGGCGCTGCACCGACTCCGCCCGTGGTTGATCCTACGCACCCGGAAAGTACCCCCGTCACCGAGGTCGTCACCGCCGGATAACGGTGGGACGCGCATATAACCAGAAAGGACGCGAGGCATGGCGACTGATTCCACAAATATTCTCGAAGGCACATGTAAGCTCTATATCGGCGCGGCGGGGAACTCGGCGACGCCGGATGTGCTTCCTGCAGACACGATCGCGTTCGGTGCTGCCTGGGGCGGTACGTGGCGTGACGTCGGCTACACCACCGACGCGGGAGTCTCCATGTCGCTCGCGCAGCGCTTCACGGACGTCCGTACGGCGCAGGACCGCAACGTCACGCTCCATCTTCGAGCGGGCAGTGACGACAAGATCATGTGCGCCTTGCTCGAAGCGACGCTGCTCAACCTCCGTGATGCGACGGGCCGAGGCGCGATCACGACCGTGGCCGCTGCGGCTGGCGTCCCTGGTCATAGCGACCTGGCGCTGACCGATGACGCGCTGATCCGGTACGTCGCAGTGGGATTCGAGGGCGTCGCGCCGCCGAACACCAAGGGCAACCCGCGCCGTGTGCTTTTCCCGGTCGCGCTGTCGATGGCAGCAGTCGTGATCGCGCAGCGCGTCGGGGCACCCACGAGCATCCCCTGTGAGTTCACGCGCATCGGTAGCTACAACCCCGTCATCCGTGACGTGTTGACGATCTAAGGAGTTGACGCATGGTAGCTACGAGTAACCTCACGGAGGAGCAACAGGATGCGCAGGATGACGCGGCGCGGAAGTTCCGTGCCCGTGTCTCCCGCGCCGGAGGCAAAGTCCTGGATATGCCCGGGACGTCTCCTGACCTGCTCATCTCTGCATCCCAGCCTGAGCGCGAGCCACTCCGGGATCGCTATGAGATTGCCGATGACCAGGATGATATCCTCGTCACGCTCAAGCGGCGTGGTGGTGAGACCATCGAGATCACCATCCCGCCCGTGACAACGGGAGCGCTTCGCGCGCTCTCGTGGAGGCTCAAACGCGTGGTCCAGGCGGCACAAGCCGTGGACGCGTGCGAGGACGATACGCAGATCCAGGCGCTCCTCGACGAGGTAACGCGGCGGGATGAGCAGTTGACCCGCGTCATGATCCCGGGTCTGCCGCCCGGTTTACTCGCCTCCCTCAGTACCGCCGCCGCCGACCAACTGCGAGCAATCACGCGCCAGCTGAGTCAGGAGGCGTTGCACGTAGACGAACAGGGCAACCCAAAGCCGTAGGCGATGGTGGCCAACACCAGACGTGGGCAGCCGTGTTTGCCGATGTGATGCAGTCGTTTCCTGGCTACACGATTGCCACACTTGATTGTCTTCCCCCCGCCACCGTCTTCGCTCTCTACCATCACGCGGGCAGAGTCCGTCGCCGTTCCGTTGCTGATCGTGCCCGATCGATCATGATTGGCATGTCCGAACGTCCCCATGCGTTGCTGGAAACCCTGGAAGTGGAGTAAACATGTCGCTTGACGTTGGTGATGCATTTATCCAACTTCTGGTGGATCTTTCGCCATTGGATCGCGCCTTCGTGGAGGGGCAAGCCAAAGCCAAGGCGTTCGGTGACCGGGTCGAGCAGCAGGCCGATCGGATGGGAAAGTCGTTCCTCAGCGCCACGAATCTCGTCAATGGGATGTTTGCCGGTACGAGTCTGACCGCTGGCGCGAAAGCGTTTGACGTGCTGAGTCAGAGCATTCTGGGCGTCGTCAAGTCCGGCACTGAGTTTAATACGCAACTCACCACCATTCAAAACAATACGACGATGACGAGTGCCGATGTGGGCGCGCTGCATGACGGCGTTTTGAAACTGGCGAGTGAGACTGGGGCACCCATCAAGAATCTTGCTGAGGGTTTTCAGCACGTCATGAACATCACCGGTGACACGGCGTCATCGATGGAGATCTTGAACGCCGCGACGGCGTCAGCGGTGGCTACTGGTGGGGACGCGAGCAAGACCGCGAATGTGCTCGCCAACGCGATGCACGAATATGGCACCGATGTCAGTACCGCAGCCACGGCGCAAGAGAAACACAACGATGTGCTCGTGGCTGCCACCAAGACCATGGGCATCTTCCATCTCGCCGCCGCTGAGGGCAATATGACGTTGGAGCAGTTCAGCGAGCACTCTGGACGCGCCATCGGTGTGGCCGCCAACCTGGGAGTACCGCTGGAGCAGGTGTCGGCGGCATTTGTCGCCTTGACGAAGCACGGCTTTGACGCAGCGGGCGCCGGGGTGCAGGTCACCGACATGCTCACTCACATGATCAATCCAGGCAAGCAGGCAGAAGCCGAACTCGTGCGACTGGGCAAGGCCACGGGCATTGACCTCGTCAACGACTTCACGGCGGCGGGGATCCACGCCAAGGGCCTCGACGGTGTCCTCAAAGACTTGCACGACGCCTTCCAGAAAATGGGATACGGCGAGGCGGAGGCCACGGCTGAGGCGTACAAGCTCATCAATGCGCAGCGCGGCGGCCTGGGCGTGGCGACACTGCTTGGCACGGCGGCAAGAGACTACGCGGGCACTCTCAAGGACGGGACGGATCAATCGAAGATCGCGACGATCAATAACGATAGCCTGGCACGGAAGCTGGAGACCGTCGGCGGCCAGTTCGATGTCCTGAAGGCCAGCGTGCAGGCAAGTGGTATCCAGTTTAGTGAGAATCTGCAACCGGCGCTGCTGGCGGGCATCAAGGGGCTTGAGGCGCTGGGCGGCGGCATCCACGACGTGATGGTGGCCACGAGCGGCTTGCGGGGCATGCTCGGCCAGGGGATTGAGGCGGTTGTCGGGTTCGCCGCAAGTCACAACGTCATCCGAGATGTGGTGCTGATCTGGGGCACGTATCAGGTGGCGGTGATGGCGGCCACGGTTGCGCAGACGGCGTTTCTCGCTGTGACCACGGCCATCCCGGCGATCGCTGGAGCGATTGCGGCGGCAACCACGGCGGCGTCTGTCGGATTCGGCTTGCTGGCGGAAGGCGAAGGCGTGGCGTCGGTGGCGACGCTGCTGCTGGAGGCGGCGGGCCTGCCATTGATCGCGACCTTCGGACTCGTCGCCGTCGCCGTTGTCGGTCTGGGTATCGGCATCAAGGCAGCGTATGACCACGTCGATTGGTTCCGCGAGAAGGTTGACGGCCTGTTAGAGAGCCTGGGCCGACTGGGGACGTGGCTACACGACAACGAGCCGCTCTTTCATGTGCTGGGTGGTACCTTCAAAGCTTTGGGCACCGCTGTTCACGACGTTGGTGAGTACTTCGGCGGCGCAACGGAAACCGTCAAGGCGCATTACAGCGAGCTTGCGACGATCCCCGACGAGTATCACCAGGTCGGTGTCGCCGCGAAGAAAATGGCGGTGGATGCTGCCCAGGGCGAAAAGGCGGCATTCGAGGAGCGCATCAAGGCGGCGGAGAAGTTCGCAGAGGAACAGAAGACCCTCGATACCCGCGCCGCCGATGAGCGCTTCCGTGCGTACGAGGAAGCGTCCAAGAAGCAGGAGCGGGCAGAGACTGATGCGCTGACCGAGGAAAAGCGCCAGTACGACGAGGCCAAGGACCACGAGATCAAGACGCGGGAGCAACAGCTTCAGTACGACCTGACCGCGCTTGGCCGCGAGCAGCAGGCGGCGGAGTTCAACGCATCGGAGCAAAAGCGGCTGGCCGACCAGACTACGACGGAGCAGATCCAGGCAGCGGAAAAGGCCAAAACCGCCACCCTCCAGGCTGACCACGACATCCACGAGAGCGCCGTTCGCGCGTTCGAGGGACGGGCCGAAGCAGCCCGCAAGGCGTTCACGCAGCAGGAGCATGAGGCGCAGGAATCGCTGCGGCTGTTCGAGGCCGACCAGCAGCACGCGTTGCAGTCAGAAGAAGCCGGGATCACCGGGCAGACACGCCTGATCGAATTGGGCAAAGAGACGCGGCTGCACGCACTTGACGAGGAAACGCGGGGACGTGAGGAGTCCACCGCCAGGGAGATCCGCGACACTGAGGCCGCGACGGCGAAGCACCTGCACGACATGGAGGTGCGCGCGAAGGCGTACGAGGAAGATCAGGCACGGGAACTTCGGGGTATCGAAGAGCGCAAGACCGCTGACCTGCACGCTCTCGAAGAGCAGACCCGGAGCTTCGACGAAGCCAAGGCGAGGGAAATCAAGGCCATTGAGGAAACGAAAGCGGAGCAACTCCGCGCGATCAACGAGCAGACCCACGAGTTCGAGGAAGGCAAAGCGCGCGAGATTAGAGCCATCGACGAGGCGAAAACCGCCCAACTCCACGCCATCGATGAGCAGATCAAGGCCCAGGATCGCCAGGCGCAGGAACAACTGCGACAGATCGATGCAGCGGCGGCGGCACGGATCGATGCGCTCAAGGCGCAGCAGGATGTGCTCAAGCGTACGGACAGCCAGCAGCGTGAAGAAGAGGCGCTGGCGAAACGGGTGGGGGCGCCAGCAGGTGTGTTGCTTCAGCAGTATCATGGCGCACTCAATGAGGGCGACGTGGCCCACGCGGAGAAACTCGCCGCCGATATTGCTAAGATCGACGCCCAGGCTGCCGACCTCATGCGCCGTGACCGACTGGCACGCCAGGAAGAGGCGATCAAAGATCAGATCGAGGGTATCCGCCAACAGACTGCCGCACAGAAACAGGGGATCGCCGACCAGCTCAAGGCGTTCAAGGACGGCGAGGCGCAGCGGAAGGTTCAGCTCGAACTCACCACGAAGGCACAGACGGACGCACTGCATCAGGAAGTGCAGCAGTTCAAAGATACGCAGACCGCTCGCCGTGATGAAATCGAGCGTACCGCGAAACGCCAGACGGACGCGCTGCACGAGGAACTGACGCGTTTCAAAGACCACCAGGCCGCGCTGAAATACGAGGTCGAGCAGACGGCGAAGCATCGGACTGATGATATTCGCGACGCGCTCACACGATTCAAGGATGAGCAGGCAACTGAGCGCTTCGAGGTGTCGCAGACGTCCAAGTATCACGTGCAGGATTTACAAGACCGGCTCACCCGCTTTAAAGACCATCAGGCGGCTCTCAAGTTCGAGATCGAGCAGACAGCCAAACATGACCTGCAGGTACTTCAGGATCAACTCAAGGCGTTTAGGCAGGCCCAGATCGACGCCCTCAACGCCAAAAAAGAGCAGGTCCGTGGCCTGATCGAGCAGTACACCAAAGACCGAGACGCCAGGCTCGACCAAATCATCAAAGAGCGCCAGGCGGAAGCCGATCATTATCTCTTGCAACAGCGCCAGGCGGAGCAGACGTATCTCAACCGCAAGGACGCGCTAGAGAAAGAGAAGATCGTTCGGGATAACGACTATGTCGTTGCCCAGAACCAGACCAAACTCTATTTTGAAGGTCGCCGTGATGCGATCGACAAGACCGGCAAGGCGGCCATCGAACAGCTGAACGACGAGAAAAAGCAACAAGACTTCACGTTCGGCAAACGCCTTGAGGCCATCCATGTCCACTATGCCGAGGTCAGAACCGCTCAAGCCGAAACGCACCGACTCGCGGTTGAGCAGATCGACGACCAGGCGAAACAGACCAAAGAGGGCCTCACCACCATGGGCCAGGCGTGGCAGTCCTACGCGGGTACGGCCAATGACAGTATGAGCAGCATGATCACCCAGGCGAACGCGCTGGAAAAGGCGTACAGCGCCGCGGCATACCAGGCATCGCTGCTGGGGTCAGGACCAGGACCAGGACCAGGGCCAGCCACACGCCACGCAGCCGCCGCCAATATCGGTGCCTTCCCGGAGGCGGACCGGAAGATCTGGGAAGGCACCTACGGCAAAGACAACGCTCAGGCGGAGTGGAAGAAGCAGGCAACGGATGCAGCCCTGGCGAATGCGGGCGTGGGTGCGGGCATGGGGCCACCGTTCGGCGCAGGCGGCAGTCAGGCTGACGGCGTGAACAACGCGCGCGGTGACCAGATCGCCGCAGCCGCACGGGTCACCGGTGGTACGGGTATCAGTAAATACTGGGACGGCGACCAGTCCTTTTGCGAAACTTATGTCGAGGATGTGGCCGGGGTCGGCTGGCGGGGTTCCTCGGCTATCGATGCCTGGGGACGGTGGGATGAGCGGGGAGCCGCGCACTCCGGCTACCCACAGCGCCCCGGCGACCTCGTCTATTTCGAGTGGGGGAAGAACGGCCACGTGGGCGTGTACGAGGGCAACGGCATGATGCGGTCCGCCCTGCACGGCGGCGTGCAGGATATGTCCATCAGCGACTACCTTCAGGTCAATCACGCCAGCCTGCTCGGTTACGTCGAGCCGTTCCTTTTGGGCGGCCAGACGGCGACCGACGGACTCGCCTATCTCCACTCTGATGAAATGGTGATCTCACAGGCAACCAGCCGTGCGCTCTCCGACATCGGGATGGGGTATGGAGACGTCGAGCGGATGCTCAACTCAGTCACGAGAGCAGCAGCCGGGCAGCCCGCGTTGCCGTCATCAGGGACCGGGGGGCGGAGCGAGGTGGATTATGAGCGACTGGGAGACGCTGTTGCTGATGCGATGATGCGTCGCCCGACCAACAACGTGAACATTAGCGGTGTCGGCATGGCTGATGTTGCCCGCGAGGTGCGGACCGTCCTCGCACAACGCGACTTGCTCTACCAGTAACACGACGAGGAGCGACGACGCATGGCGGCAATCCTCGATTTCTGGCTGAGTGGCTGGGGCACGACACCCGCAACCACCACAACGACGTCCACGACCACATCCTCAACGACCACCGCAGCTTCAACCACCACAGCGGCGGTCACGACATCTCCCGGTGAAGTCATGATCTGGCGAGACGCGTTGGGAACGGACCATTCGCTGAGTGGGCAAGCACAGTTCCAAATAGAACGCGGACAGCAAGGTCTCTGGATGCCTCCCGTGATGCTCGCCCATGACGAACTGCCTTTTCAGCCGGGTGCGCGTTTGCGTCAGGCCCGCATAAGCGCACGTCAACTCATGCTCCCGTTACTCGTGTATGCGGCGAATCGGGGTGCACTCTGGTCAACACTCCGGAGTGTGCTCACGTGGTTTGACAGCACGCGCGGTGACGGCCTCCTCCGACTGATTGCACCAGACGGCAGTGAACGACAGTTGACCTGTCGGTATGCGGATGGGCTCCAGGGGCGCGGGGGTGCCGACACGGACGGCGTCGAGTGGCAACGCTTCGGTGTCGTTCTCTGGGCGGCGGATCCCTACTGGTACGCGGCCGTCCCGATCACGAAAAGGTACGGGAACGGCGCATCTGCCACGTTCTTCCCGTTCTTCCCACTCCGTCTCGGGGGCAGCACCGTCTTTGCGACGGACACCCTGATCAACACCGGGGATGCGGAGGCGTGGCCCATCTGGACGCTCACCGGACCCGCCATTGATCCGGTCCTACGGAATCTGACCACCGGAGCGTACCTGAAACTTCGGCTGACGCTCCCCTCCTTCACGCAACTCACGATTGATACCACGCCGGGCAGCAAGTCCGTGTGGGATGGAGCGGGCACCTCGCTCTTTCGGACACTCAGCGCCGACTCAACACTCTGGCCGCTGGTGATCGGCAGCAACGCACTCCAGATGGAAGCAGGGGGAGTCACGGGCGAGACGCGCATGACGCTGCGTTACCGTCTCCGGTATCTGGGCGCATGAGCATCCCACGGTATCATGTCTTCATCCGTGATCGGTACGGGCGACGACTCGCCGAACTGGACACCTTCACCACCGCGACGTTCAAGCCACGTTTCAATCAGGTCGGCTTTTGGCAACTCACCGTCCCCGTGCAGGAGCGCCTGCACACACTCCTGGTCGCGGGCAATGGGATCATCGTCACCCGCAACGACCTTCCCCTCATCAGTGGCCCGATGCGGCACTTCCGTCGGCAACTCGCCGGGGCAACCAATACTTATGAGTTGTCCGGACCCGATGATCTGGTCTGGTTCAACGATCATCTGGCGGCCCCCGTTCCCGGTGGACCACCCTATGCCGGTCAGGAGGCCGATATTCGGCAGGGCGCTGCGGAGACCGTGATCAAGGGGTATGTCTCCGACAATGCCGGACCGACGGCGCCCCCGGCACGCCAGGTTCCTGGCCTGACGCTCGCGCCCGATCAGCACCGGGGACTTGTGATCTCGGGACGCGCACGATTCGTGAACCTGCTGACGCTCATCACGGATCTCGCGCTCAGCGGTGGTGATCTGGGCTGTCAGGTGCGCCAGGGCGAGGATACGCTGATCTTCGACACGTACCAGACGGCCGACCGGTCCGACACCACGGTGTTTTCGGTCGAACTCGGGACTCTGGACGGCTTCGACTACGTCCGGAACAACGCGCAGACGAACTACATCATCGCAGGAGGGCAGGGAGAGGGCATCCTCCGCACCTTCGCCGAACTAGGGGATACGGACAGCATCGCGGAATGGGGAAGGATTGAGACGTTCCTCGACCGCAGGGATGTCGCCACCACGACGGAACTCGTGCAGGCTATCGCCACGGCACTTTCAGAGCACGCGGAGCAGTATGAACTGCAAGTGACCCCGGCGCTCACGGATGCACTGCAGTTCGGTCGGGACTTCAGCCTCGGTGATCGCGTGACCGTGCGTATCGATGGAGAGACGATCCAGGACGTGATCCGCGAGGTCGGCATCACGCTCGATGCCCAGCGCGGGGAGATCATCGCACCGGTGATCGGCACCCCCGGCATGCGCCACCGGCTCGGCTTCTTTTCCCGTTTCAGTCACCTGCAAGCCCAACTGAGCTTGCTCCAAAGGAGATAAACGTGGGCAGATCCAGTTGGCCGTTTGCCTCGGGCCCGGGCTCCAATATCGGTGAAGGCCAGTGGACGAGTATGGCAAGTCTCTGGCTCCAGTCAGGGGTGATTGCCGGGAACGGCGCGGAATTCAGCCTGCGCTGTACCAATGGCAATATGACCGCAGGGATGGGGGCGGGTGCTGCCTGGATCAACGGTCACTATTTTACGGATGATGCATCCCCGCAGACCAACCTCGTGTTTGCGCCCGCAGATCCGACGTACCCCCGGATCGATACCGTGGTGATTCGACTGGATGAAAGCGCGCAGACGTGTGACTACGCGATCCTGCAGGGCACTCCTACCACCTCTGTTGGCGCGACGCCCGCGATTCCCGGTCTCAGTCAATCCGCGACCCGTTGGGAACTTCCCCTGTACAACATCCGGATCAATGCTGGGCAAACGTCACTGACCGATGCGAATGTGGTCGGTGATCTCCGCGCCTATGCCGTCGCTCCCGTCGGGAATACCAGTCCGCGCACCAATCTGTTGATCAATGGGGGATTCGAGATCTGGCAGCGCGGAAATGGCCCGTTCACGACCCATGGGGCGTATGCTGCCGATCGGTGGCAAGTTCTCTTGGCCGCAGGTACCGGCAGCGTGGCGGTCTCCCTCGACACCGTGACGTGTGACTTTCTCTCCCAGACGTCAGCGAAGATCGTATTCACTTCGGGGACGTCTCCCTATGCCGGCGTCCAGCAGCGCATCGAAGCACCCAATGTCCTCCGGGGCGTTCCCGTGACCGTGAGTGCTCGCGTCTTCTCCAACATTCCGGGCGCTACCGTAAACATCACCGAGAATGGAAACGGAGCAACCCAGACCAACGGCTCCCCCAGTCTCCGAACTAACATGTGGGAGACGATTACCTGTACGCGGGTGCTGGGCGGCTCTGTGAACACGTTGGATATATCAATCTCGTGTCCTCCCGGAGCCACGATGTACGTGGGCAAGGTGACGACTGCGGTGGGAGTGCTCCCGCTCGCCTACACGCCTCCACCGATTGCCGATATCCTTGCACGCTGTGAACGGTACTACGAAGTCACCCAGGCGAGTGCCCGATTCACGGCAGCGGCCGCCGGGAACGTCCTGGACACCCCGGTCTACTGGCGACATGCCAAAGTCGTCGTACCGACCATCACCATCACCCCAGGATCCAATGCAAACATTGGCACCCTGAACATCCCCAATGCATCGACGACGGGGGCTCGCTTTGAGCTGACCGCTGCGGCTCCCGGAGACTGCTACGCGATCAACTATACGGTGACCGCCGAGGCCAATATCTGATCACGGAGGAGACTCCCATGCGCGCAGCACGCTTAAACACCGATGACATGGTGGATCTTGAATACAACGAGCATCACTTTCACATCCCGATGACGGCCGCGTCGTACACCAAGCACGTGGACGGCACTGATAACTCCGCCTTCCTCCAAACGCCGATGATGCACTGCACGGATGCTGGCTGCACCTTTACCGCGCAGAGTACGGTCCCGCTGGCGGGCGGTCCTGAGACGCAGCTGGTTCACGCCTATTACTTGGTAGCAATCGGGGTCGCATCGACGCTACCCCTTGCGCAGGAAGAGGTGGGTAAGCGATTCCGCTCGGCGAAAGCGGCGCGGCCTTGAGGGTCTCGTACCTCTCTCCCCGCACCTGAAAGGACCGTCACATGTAATCGGCCCTTTTTTGTTGTCCACAGCACAACGGAGACACCATGGCTGACGGCACGATCCAAATGCCCGGTGGGGCACAGATAGGCCCTAACCTTGATACCGAGCAACTGACCGTCAACGGTCAACCGGTGCTCGTCAACGGCCAGCCCGTTCACCGCGAGCGTCACCGCATTGCCGGGGCCAATCCGGCAGAGTTAGCGGCGGTGATTGCCGGAACACCAGGAGGCACCGAGTACGGCCTGGTCGTTCGCACGGTCGGTTCTACCGTCGTCAATCCGTCCGCAGGCGCGGAAGTCGCGCTCTCGGCACCTCCAACAGCGCTGACGGCGAACGCGGATACGCTGCTGACGTTTGCGAGTCAGGTGCGGCATCTCCGCGTACAGAACAAGAGCGGGACGCGCATTTACATCAAACGGGATGCGCCAGCAAGTCTCGGGAGCGAAGCCGTCTACGAAAACGGTGGAGCGTACGGCGACGACATCCCCTGTACAGTCCTCCATATCTACAGCACCGCGCCCACAAATATCAATGGCACGACCGACAACAACATCTTCGTGGAAGGTCGGTTGTAATGCCCTACTTTAACTCGGTTCCCTCCACAACGACGGCGACGGCGCAAAAGTCCGGTGGCCCCACGCTCGTTGTCGCTGCCAGCAATGCCAAAAACCCATCACGTGCTGATTATGTCTGCACTGGCACCAACGACCAAACCACGATCAATGCGGCGCTCGCGGCATTGCCCGTCAACAACGCTGGTCAGAAGGGCGGCAAAGTCCTTCTGACTGAGGGCGACTACAGCCTCGGTGGGACCATCAACGTGGCAAGCTTCCAGTCGTTGCACGGGACAGGCTGGGGCACACGGATGCGGCTTGTCAATGGCGCAAACTGCTGGGCCGTCACGCTCATTCCCGATCCCACAGGCAGTAATAATGCACAGGGCATCGAGATTAGTAGCTTCACGATTGACGGCAACTCCGGGGGGCAAAACGGTGGCCTCGCTGCTGGTGCTGCTGCGAGCGGTGGCATTATCATGCCCGGTGCGAACCGTTGCGTCGTACATCACGTGTTCATGGTGTCCTGCTATACCGCAGGGATCGATCTTCCGGTGAACACCGGTACCGGGGCACATCCGTGGGAGAATGAGATCCACAGTTGTCTGGTCACCCTGGGCCAGAACAGCCCTGATGCGGCAAACAGCGGTTTTGGGTTCAATCTCCACGATGCTGAGGAAAACAGCATCCACAGCAACTATCTGGAATTTAACGGCAAAGCGCACATTATTGACAATGTTGTGGGCAATAACTCCATCACGAACAATGCGTTTGTCAACGGTCAGGTGGGCATCCAGACGGGGGGTAGTCGCGGGCGCATCGCAAACAACGTATTCGACTCGCTCAGTGGTCACAACATCCGCGTGACGGGCAATAACAACGACGTCCACGATAACGCGATGTTCCTCATTGGGACAGGCGCAGCGGCCAATAGTGCCTGTGGTGTCACGCTCAACTACGGCGCAAGCGGGAACAATATTCATCACAACACCATCATCTCCCACGGGACGAACGGGCAAACCAAGTGGTTCATTGACGACAATGACGACTATGGCAACAACACCGTCAACAATATGATTTACGACAACAGCCTCCACCAGCAAGGGACGTTGGGCAGTGGTTACATCAACGCGACGCAGGCCACCACGATCCTGAAGGGGAACCGTGTCGTCAACGACAATCTTGGATCTGCCCTGCTCATGCGCGATATGGCGTCCGGCGTTGCATCTGTGGCGGTAGCAGCGGCCTCAGTGGTCGTGACCCACGGGATGGGCATGACGCCGAGACGGATCAGCCTGACCCCGACGACCGACCCCCAGCAACGCTACTGGGCGGACACGATCACGAACACGGCCTTCACCATTCGTCTCGCGGCGGCTGCGGTGACCACCGCGCCGTCCTTCGCGTGGCGTGCCACGTTCAGCGACGACGTGTAAGCCACAGCATTCCCTGCTTCCCGCAAGGACCACCATTCCTGGCTGGTCCTTTTTTGTTGTGCAGAAAGGCCCACGATGAGCGATCTCCCCGAGCAAAGCGTCCCCGTCACCACTGCCGCAGATGCCGTGGTCAACAACCCGCCACCCGTCGAACTCTATAGCCAGGATGGGCGTCCAGTCACGGTAGCGTTCGCCGACGTGGACTACTGGCTGACACACGGCCTCACGCGTGAGAAGCACGATCCGGTTGAGGCGGGCAATGAGTTCAGCCTGCTCTGCGACAGCACGAAAGCGGCCGTCGAGGCGTACCTGAAGGTCGTCATTGACGACGGCATCATCGACCAGCACGAGGCATCAGCGATGGCCGTGGCAGAGCAGGCGATGGAAGACCTCACGCAGTGCTGGGACCGTCTCCACAGCGCACTCCATGCCCGATTCCCCATCAAGCAGGGCACAGGCGTGCGTATGCGTGCTACCGAGGACATCATCGGCGCGTTTGGCCTCGTGCAGCATGCTGCAGGCAGTGAGTTTGAGGTTGACACGAGTCAGGTTGAGTTCTGGCAGGGCTTCAAAGCGGAGGTAGTCTAGTGGCAGCCGTACTCTATCGCGACCCCGATCTCGGCAACATCCTCCTCCCCAGGCACCTGGCGCGTGCTGTCTCCCTGCCCGGTCGCGTGACCCGTCCCGCATCGCTCGGTGAGACGTGTGTGGTCGTAGCCAAACAGCACCGCCCGAAGCGGCGCAGCGATGGCAGCATCGAGAAGATGGAGCTGATCTGGCACAGCATCTCAGCAAACGAACGCGTCGACCAGGGAGCAGTCCGCCAAGATCTTGCGTTGTTCGGTAGTACATCCATGGCATTCAAAGCTATTGGTCTCATGAGTGCGGCGGTAACAAAAACCAAAACCGACCTGTCACTCGGGAGCGCTACGGGTGGTGTTACGACCAACGAGTACGCTTCAATTGGTCTAGCCCGCGTCCTGGGTACCCTCGGCACCTACACCGCTCCGGGTGCATTGGGTGGACAGTTTACGCGCAATATCAGCAACACCTTCACGGCATCGGGAACTGGAGTCGTCTACGGCCTCGGACTTTTTGATAGCGTGACCGTAGCCGGGTCAAACCTGCTATTGGAAGACTTGTTCCCCACCAGTGCATCACTGATTTCCGGCGACACATTGACCCCAACAGCAAGTTTTTCTAACTAATCGGTAACGTGCGCCCATACTTTATGGTGGTGAATACGTAAGATGAGCGTATGATTCACGCCGTATTCGTGGGCTAACTTCGGGGAAGACTCACCGTTGAGGTAGCGCGCTCGTATCTCGCGTATCTGGTCATCATTAAGTTTTGCGAGACTCTGTTGCATGCCCCGTAGGCGTTTCTCAGGTGTGGGAAGGTTCGCTCGACCTTTTGCGCATTTATCATGCACGTTTAGCAAGTGGGTACCGGCGATCAGGTGATCAGGACGGCAGCAGGGAGGATTGTCGCAGGTATGCATTACGACTTCCGGGAGCGGATCGTTTGGATGTGTTAGCGCCCACACTAACCGGTGTGCGGGCCACAGGCGTCCTTTGTAATTCAAAGTGCCGTATCCCCCACGGATGGATCTCGCCCCCTTCCAAGGCCAGCACCCATTGCCACGTTCGATACGGTTCCAGACATCGGCCTCTTGGCTGCGAAGACCGACATGCTGGCAAACGATACTACAGTATCGACGTTGACGGGAAGGGGTGTCTCGCCATACAAACATCGCGCCACAGTTTGGACAGACTTTGGTGATGATAGGATTAGAACGCATCGTTACTCCTCCAAAGTTGCGGTGCCACGGAGCGGGGCGTTTACCGACGTCGCCGCTCTACTTATTTTAATCGACAGTAGCGTACACAGCAAGGAGCGCACGATGCCCGACTTGCAAAACTTTGCCGTCACCCGAGGCGCGACGAACCAGTTGAACCAGCCCGCGTTCACCATTGCTGCACAAATTGTGGACAGCCAGAGCAGTACAGTCCTGGCTGACTTCACGGGTGCCAACGCCATCCAGTTCCCCGCAGTGCTCAGCACCCTGACGCCTGCACAACAGACACAGATCATCCAGATGGTGGCTGTAACCATCATCAGGATGAAGACAGGCATCCAATGAGTGCGGTAGCGTAGATGGTTGCTCGCTACATCAGGAAGTCGGGCTCTGACGCCAATGATGGGCTAACTCCGTCAACAGCGTGGCTCACCATCAATAAGGCGCTCAATACTGGCGCGTTGGCTGCTGGGGATGTAACCTACATCGGCAGTGGCACGTACCGGGAGAGCGCGACGCTCGCCTACTCTGGCACGGCAGCCAGCCCCATCTCACTGATCGCGGACGTTGATGGCTCCCACACCGGTGACCCCGGCGCGGTGCGGTGGACCAACTTGAGTGTCAGCGACACCAATGGCACAACGACGAACTACAGTACGTTGATCGCCAACAATCGTTCGTATCTCACCGTGCAGGGCATTGCGTTCGATGCAACGCAGGGTGGTGGCGCAGGTATTGATGGGAGTACCAACACACAGGGAATCACGTTCCGGCAGTGTCTCTTCGTGGCCGATGACGGTAGTGGGCCCAATCTCATCAACATCTCCACACCCACGTCTGGCGGGGCTGCCAACCACCTGTTCGATTCCTGCATTATGCAGGGCACCGGCTGGAATAACACATTCGCTTTTGTGACGCTTCCGACGTCCACCGTCGCCGATTACAACGCGAACATCCTGTTTCAGAACTGCCTGATGATCGGCGGACGTGGGGCCATGGTCAGCGTGCGGAGCAGCGGCACCAACGCCTTCAAGGGAGGAGGCGTACGCCTCCTCAACTGCACGATTGCCCACAACGACTCCGCGTTCAGGATGGACGACGCGAATGTTGCCACGAGTGCTGGCAACCAATGCAGTATGTATAACTGCTGGATTATGGGGTGTAACGAGGGCGTCAACGCCAAGGCAGTGGGGCAGATCGTGGAGGACTACAACGTTTTCTGTGCCCTCACACCGCGCACGAACGTGACGGCGGGAACGCATAGCACGAGTGGCAGTTACTTTCTCGGTTCGGCACTGGGGTACGAGGGGCTGATTGGACGGAACCCCCGGCCAGCGTTCATGCCGTCCGAGGGTGCCACGGTGCTGACCGCCGGAGCAAAAACACCAGCGGCAGGTGTCTCTGCGCCGACAACCGACCTGCTCGGCGCGGCCCGTCCCCAGGGCACATTTGTCGCCTGCGGCTGCTACGAGCGCGGTGACACGGGCATCCGCGAGACGACGACGATCCATAGCGGCACCCAGAGCCTCAGATTGACTGGCCCTGGCTACCAATCATTTGTGATCGACGTGGACACGACCTCCACGACCATTGCCGCGTGGTGCAACTACGACACGACCTATGCGGCTGCGCTGGGGCTCCGACCACGGCTGGAGCTCGTCGCCAATCCCGAGATTGGTGTCGTTGCTCAGTCGGTGACCGCCACGGTCGCCGCGGCAAGTGCCTGGGAGAAACAGACGCTCGCGGCGTTCACCGCAACCAAAGCAGGGCAGGTCACCGTACGAATTTGGAACCAGTGTCTGGTGACTACAGGATCCTGCTATTTTGACGATTGGTCAGTAACGTGAGTGATAGCACTGAGGCTTTGCCACGTCTTTCCACTGATGATCATGTGTATGGTCGAATGAGCTACTTGGAACCGTCTCGCCAATTGGCATTGTCGCAATGCGCCGCTTGCATACAACGCGCGAATCTCAGCGACTTCTGTATCGGTCAGTCGAGCGCGCCCATGTCGTTTTCCGCGAACAATTTTTTCGGAGTGCAGGTGAGACCAATGGTACTTTCCAGAAGGACTTCGGCCTTTGCGAACCATATCAGACATGTTATCGGCATGTGTGCCAAGAAACAGATGAGCTGGATTAACACAGGACCGAACATCTCCACCTGGACAGTTGTGGCAGACGTACATCCCTTTCGGGATGGGGCCGTTGACAAGTTTCCAGGCAACGCGATGCGCTTGAGCCTCTTGACCCTGAAAACGGAATCGCCCATAGCCGTAACTAGTTGTATTAGCCGTCCAAAGCCAACAACCTTCATCCGAGGATTTCTCAACGTTTTCCCAGAATCGTGTCTCGGCAGTCGTGAATTGTTGACGGGCTTGCCAGATGCGCGCGCAGTGACGGGAGCAAAAGTTGCCGCTTCCGCGCTTTACCTCCCAAACGGGACTCGTGAAGCCGGTGCCGCACTCACGACAGGTTCGGTCCAAAAGGGTAGTAGAATTAGGCTGCATTGTGGAACTCCTATTCCTCGATGCCATGGCGCCGGACTGCTGAAACAGTCGCGGCGCTCTTCAATTGCCTCTATTTTATCACGTTCGATAGCGATCGTCTAAATGGCCAGCGCGGCGAACCTCGGGGCCGAACTGTGGAACCGGGGCGGGGTCGTCGCCGGGGTTCGGGGCAAGAGTGACGACACCGGTACCGAGCTATGGAATCGTGGCGAGTCGGTCCGGTTCATCATCATCAAGGCTGCGTCGGGCACCGCCTACACCCGCTCTACCTCATCATCGGTAGTCGTGACCACCCGCGCCACAACGCGAGCAGCCAGAACCCGCGCAACGAGTACCAGTACGTCCACTACCAGCAGCGCGACCCGGCAAACCGCAGCGGCGCGTTCGACCGCCAGCGCGACGACGGTCGCGACCAGTGCCAACCGGAGCCAAACGCTGACGCGCTCCGCGACGAGCGGTACGGGGATCGCCACGAGTGCGACGCGTCAGACGACCGCTGCCCGATCAACGACGTCTGCAACCGCACTCACGACGTCCGTCACGCGCCTCCAAGCCGTGGCGCGAGCAGCCGGGAGCAGCATCGCAACAACCACTTCCGTGCTGCGCCAGATCGCAGCGATCCGGGCGGTGGCAGCCGCAATCGGGAGTACCACGAGCGCCACCCGTGTTCAATCACTGTCGCGGTCCACCCTGAGTAGTACCGGGTTACTCACCTCCGGCACACGCGTCCAGGCGTTCATGCGGTCAACGCAGAGCACTACGGCGGTGACGACGTCAGCGCGTCGGGTGCAAGCACTGCTCCGTGCGATCACGAGCAGCGTCCCGTCTGCAACGGCGGTGTCACGGCAACTCGGGGCAAACAGATCCACGACATCAACCACGGCGCTGGGCACGAGCGTGCAGCGAGCCCAGTCGATGACACGGTCAGCGTTGAGTAGCACGGCCCTCGCTACGGCAGCGACACGTGCGCAAACATTGGCTCGCTCGGTCAACAGCAGCACCGGTATCGTAACCGCGGCCAATCGGAGTCAAACAGTATCCCGCTCAGTGGCGTCCTCTACAGGGATCGGCACGGGTGCCAGTCGTTTGCAGGTGCTCACGCGGTCAACGCTGAGTAGTACCGCCCTGACGATGACCGTGTCACGTCTGCAAGCGGTCGCCCGGTCAATCAGCACGAGCGTGGGCATTGTGACCACAGCCAGCCGCACACAGTCGATTGCTCGCTCTCTCCTATCGAGTATTGCCGTCACGACCGCAGCCACGGCGGTCAAAACTAACGGGAGGACAGCGTACACCCGCACGGTTACCAGTATGATTGCGGTCACCACGAGTGCGAGCCGCCTCCTCACGCTCGGGAGAGGCACGAGCAGCACCACACCGGTTGCGACGTCGGCAACGCGTCAGCAGGCACTCGGGCGCACCGGGAGCAGCAGTGCGCCCATCACGACCAGCGCGCTGCGTCAGACGTCCTCCATGCGGAACACCCTCTCGTCAACGATGATCGCCACGGCAGCGACCTGTGCCATCGCCTATCGCCGCGTGGTCGCCGCCGGTAGCACGGCTATCACGACCAGTGTCAGCCGTGTGCTACACGCAGGTCGGGTCACCGCGAGTATGACGGCGGCCACCACAGGTGCAGCACGCCAGGTTGCGACCGCGCGCGACACCACCGCAACGACACCGGTCACGACGGGTGCGAGCCGCCAGGCATCTACCCAACGCGTCACGACGTCTGCGACGTCGGTCACGACCGGTGTGATGCGCCAGACGAGCTACGGACGGAGGGTGGCGAGCACCATCGCCGTGGCGAGCGTCACCTCGCGCATGGTCGGTTTCCGTCGCACCGTCAGCGTCGTTATCGCCGCGATCACCTCCGCGCTCGGTATCCAGTCGGGTGCCAATGTTCCGGGCATCGTCACGATGTTCATCAGCGACACGAGCAGCGCCATGCTCACGGCGAGCGACACGGCAAGTATGGCGCTCGCCGTCACGGATCGTGGCCGCGCGGCGCTCGAGCTCATCCCCGCTTAGCAAGGAGGCCACGTTGGCCGTTACCAAGATGCTGGGCCAGGAGGTCCAACTCCAGGTCACCTTCTATACCATGCGCACTGGCCTGCCAGTCCCCGCAGACCCGACGACGATCACCTTTCGCTACCACAGGCCTGACAGCACGACGGGCGTGGCTACGTTCGGCGTGGACACCACCGTGGTACGCGATGGCATCGGCAGCTATCACCTCGATCTGCTCCTGGATGCGGTGGGTCTCTGGACCGTCCGCGTGACGGGGACCGGCACGGTGACCGCCCCGGCAGAACAGCAGATCATCGTCACAAGCCTCTACTGATGGCACCGCCAGACGTTGAGGAACACGCATGACCATCCAAGACATCATCACGATGATCTCACAGGGGGGGCTCCCTGTGTTTCTCATGCTGATCATGTACGGCGGCTACAAGGGCTACTGGGTATTTGGCAGCTTCTACCAGGCGATGCGCGAGGATCGCGATATGTGGCGGGACATCGCGCGGGAAGCAGCACCCATCATCAAATCGGCTACCGACCTGGCCCAGGCCGCGCACAAGGAGGGCCGTCCATGACGTGGTTGCGACGCATCTTCAGCACGTTCGCGCGACCACTCCGGGAACGTCCTGAGCGCCATGCGCCCGACGAAAAGGACTTGATTCGGCAGCAACAGCAAGAGGCGTTGCTGCGGCTCCAACTCATTCGTATGGAACGTGATGCCCGAATGACGGCATGGAACAACAAGGAAAGGCGGAACACCCCGCAATGATCAACCTGACTCCAACCATCAGCCTGGTTGAGGCAATGTGGACCACGGTGGCGCTCTGGGGGCTGATTGTGGCGTTTCTCGCGCATCAGCAGTTCCTCCGTGATCGTGCGGTTCGGCGCGCCAATAAGGAAAATGGTTCGCTGATGATTGTCGTCAACGGCAACATTCGCGGCCAGCGGGTCCATATCGTCATCAAGACGCTCGCGGTCGGTATGGGCATCATCTCCATGAGCCGCCCCCCGGTACCAGGCAGCCATCTGCTCTCTGACGTGTTTGGACTGTTGTTGACCGGCATCCTTGCGTTATTGGTCTGGAACAACAACCAAGACCGTATTGAGCGGTCCCGATTGCTCGGCTACCTGCAAGGACAGCACCACCCGGTGGACATCTCAGCCCAGGTGGATCAGGTCAACACACAGGTGCAGGCTGTTGATGACAAGGTGGACCTTCTGAACGTCAAGGCGGATCACCTTACGGACAAGGTGGACGCAATTGTTCCTCCCGTGACATGACGATCGACTACCCGAACGCTGCCGAGATGCGTGCTCTGTTCACGTTCTCCGACCCGGAGACGCGTATAGCACTCATCATGACGCGTGCTCGCGTGGCCACGGGCTGTATCCACGAGTGGCTAGCCCATGACGAGTACCTGCTGTGGTTCACACGGCGACAGGTGGCCATGTACCAGTACCTGCGCTGGGCGCGGGATCGGGGCTGACGTAATGCTGCTGACGCTTCAGGTGGTGCGGAAGTTCACCGAGGGCACCCGCCACGTCTGCATTCTGCGAGTGACGTCGGGGCCACCGGATGAACACGGCTGGCATGTGCCCACACCCTGCTACATCGAGCTGGTGTCGGATGGGCCAGCGGCGGCGGGAAGTTTTGGATCCGGGCACACGGTGCTCGTGCAGATTGAGACGTAAGAAAGTAGGGACACATGACCATGTCACACGCAGGACATTTTATCGAGAAGTGCAGTTGTGGAACCGTCATCAGGCAATGCCGCTGTTTCGACCGCAATAAGGCGGTGATCGTCGTTGACCATGGCTGTAAAACATGCCGGGCCGGGAAGCCGACGGCAACGGTCACGGTAGGTGGATCGACACCCATCCAGCCGCCGTATCTCGGATGAGACGCGGACCACGGCTGCCAGCGAGCTACGTCCTGGCACGGCTGAACATCGCACGGCGACAGTACAACCGGGCACGCTGGGAGGACGAAACGTTGCTGGGATCAGTCATCAGCCCTGCGTGGTACCCACGCTATGCGGGCTACTTTGATCGCTATTGGAAGTGGGAGCGACTCGCACAACGGATGGGATTAACTGATGCCTGAGCGATGGGTAAATGTGCGCGACAAGAAGGTGAACATAGCTAGCCCACGACGAATTCGACGCTTGGGCGCAGCATCATCGGCAGAGTGGCTAGCCGCACACAAACGCGTCCCTGATTTGGTTATCCCGCTGGCTGATCCAGGCTGGCTTCTCGCAGAGAGGCCATACGTACGTGCCTACCGCGCATGGCGCAACCGCCTATCGCGACGGCAACGCACACAGGTGTCCGAGCTATGACCCAACCGATCCTGCTTCACGACCACGTGCCGGCGCTGGACCCGGCGAAGATCGGCATCTCCTATTCCGGTGGGGGACCACTCGTCGCGGTAGAACTTGGCATCGCACGGGCCTTCGTGCAAAAGGGCATCATCCCCACGGCCATCGCCGGTACCAGCGCCGGCGCGCTCGCCGGATTCGCCCACGCACTGGATGTGCACAGAGGCACGGGGATCGACCTCGGGGCCGACCTCCTCGGTCGCATCTCCAACCAGTTCCTTGGCCTGGATGTAGGTGACATCCTAGGCCGGGTGATCTCCCAACGACAGCATATCGCCAGCCTCGGCGACAACGCCCCCCTCGGCCCACTCGTGCGCGATGGCCTACAGCGGACCCTGAACCTCCAGGACATCACCACCCGCACCTTCGTGCCACCGGTGTATCCCAAGCTCTTGATCGCCGCGACCGACATCCGTGACGGCACCTCCGTCTGGTTCTCGGACGACACCGCTACGGTCCCGATTGAGGATGCGCTCATCGCGTCGTCTGCCATTCCCGGAATCTTCCCCTGGCGAACGGTGCGCATCGACGGCGCCGACGTGCCGCTGGTGGATGGAGGCGTGGTGGACAACCAGCCCCTGTCCAAACTGGTCGATCAGGGATGTGGCACCATCTACGCCTGCGCCGTGGGTCCGACCGATCCGCTCCCACCACCTGCCAATGCACTTGACAATGCCTTCCGTTCCTCCGACCTGATGATGCGCCAGTGCACCAAACTGGAGGAGGCATACGTTCGCTGCAAGATGGACGGGCAAGGCTGCGTCTACCACATCCATCCGATCGTCAACTTCCCGATCCGTCAGTTCAACTTCACCCCCGCGCTGGTCCAGCGCGTGATGGACGACGCCACCGCCGCGACATTGGACTGGCTCGGGAAGATCGAACGTGGAGAGGTGACTGATTGAGTGCCGCTTGCCATCATCTGGTTGGTGCGGAAAAGCAATCCGACGCAACGCTGGAAACACGGAAAGGACCAACGTCATGACCATCGGCACCCTGATCATCGCGACCCTTCTCGCCGTCACGTATCCTGACCCACGCATCACTCCTGGCGACACATTCCCCCAGGTCACCGCTGCGACAGTGTGCGTTCCGGGATACACGTCTACTGTGAGAAACGTGCCGCTGTCCGTCCGTCAGCAGGTGCTCCGCGCCTACGGCTACATCGGGCCAGCCAGCGCGATTGAACTGGATCACCTCATTCCCCTCGAGCTCGCGGGGAGCAACAGTGCAAAAAACTTGTGGCCGCAACCGATTGCCGACGCACACGTCAAGGATCAGGACGAGAATTTCTGGCATCGCGAAACGTGTGCTGGGCGCGTCACGCTGCACGCAGCCCAGGCGGCGATGCTCTCCCAATATGGCCCACGACGCACAGAACTGCCCCTAGACGGGCCGCTCATCGGTGGCAAGGTGCCAGCGCACATGCCTGCGACCGGGGGCGGAGGCATGTGCGCCTCAATGGGGACGTGGCCAAAGGGCCACGTGGGGCAGGTCAGATCGGTATCAGAGGCACCGGGGAGCAGGTGGCTTCAATGGGGATGTGGAGACAAAGCCACATCAAACTGTCACGCCAATACTATATCAGACGCAGCGGGCAACCAACCATGCCAGTAGCCGCCTTTCACCTTTTACCTGGTGCCAGTACCTCTGACCTGACCTGGGCAGCGACCGGGGCGCAACTCGTGAAATTGTGCGACGCATCCTTAATTGCCCCCGCGCAAGCACTCGGGGCGAAGGTGATCTATCGCCCCTACCTCCCAGACGATGGCAACTGTGACGACGGCACCGCGTGGGCAGACCGCGTGATTGCGGAGATCCACAACACACGCACACCCTGGCCGGAGTATTTTGGCTTCCGGAACGAAATGAGCGCCACGGCTGCCAACGTCACGGCATACCAGTCGTACCGGACCGTGCTCAGACAAGCGGGCTACCGGGGCATCGTGCTGTTCGGGAGCTTCTCGGTCGGTGTCCCTGACTGGCCAGAGTGGGAAGCGATGCGGCAGGCGTGGGGCAGTGATCGTCCCGATGCCGTTGAGTTGCACGAGTATTTCGACCTCACCGTCGGCGGCTCGGCACCGTGGTATGCGCTGCGATGTATCGAGGCCATCAAGCGTGGCTACCTGCCACCCGATATGCCATTCCTGATCGGCGAGTTTGGCAGTGACGCACTCGGTGTCGAGGACCGGCAGAAGCGCGGCGGCTGGCGCACCAAGATGCGCGACATCGATGCTGGCTATCAGTTGCTCGACTACCTAACGGCACTGGAGGGTACTGCGTGCATGGGCGTGTGCTGGTTTACTGACGGCCAGAATCCCGGACAGTGGGGCGACTACACCACACGCGGCACGGCAGTCGAGACGGCGATCCGGGCCACGTGGGCACGTGTGGGCGCGCAAACCATCCCCATCTCCCCACCTCCAGCACAACCCCCCCAAGTTCCGGTGCAACCATTGTGGACACCACCACCACTACCAACGAGAAAGGCACGACTCATGACCGTAACGGACTATTGCACACAAATTGACCCACAGGGCAGCGGAGAAAACCGCTGCGGTGCCGGAGTCGGAGCCAGCGGACAATGTACCCTGGTTCCCGGCGACTATGACAACTACCAATTGATGCGCGCATGGACGGCGAAGATCAACGACGTACGGCTAGCAGCAAACCGCCCGGGGAACATCTTCACGTACGGCACCGATTCTCAGGACATCATCGACGCCGCGCCGTCGTTCGGGCTGAAGGGCCGAATGTGGACCCCCATGAGCGACGCCGAAGCTGCGTGGAAAGCAGGCGAAGTTGTGTTGGCGCTCGTCCGCAACCAGCTCGTGCGGCCACGCCTCTACCCCGACGCGCCGGGCTGGACGGAGCACGCCGATGGGACGCCGATTCAGCATTGGGTCAGAATCGATCCACTCACGTATCACGGCAAGGTGGACGGCGCATACCTGCTCATCATGGACCCGTTGTGCTATCTGCCCGAGAACGGCGCGCCATACCAGGGACCGGCATGTGTGACGCGTGGCAGTGTGGCCGATGCCATTGCAAATACAAACGCAGTCGAGGCTGGCGTGATCCTGAGCGTCGCCTAGCCATCATTGCGTGATCAGACGAACAAAGGAGGCCACACATGAACAGTCCAGTACTCCAGCTCATAGCAATGGGCGCAAAAGGGCCATGTACTACGTGGGAACAGGGCAGGAACGGTCGATGCATCTACTGCGATCATCCCGCTGAGGCGCATGATCTCGCTGTGACACCGAAGAAGAAATTTACCATCACGCTTGCCGTACCACGTCCCGAAAAGCGCAGGCAGAAGGCGAGGGCGCGATGACCCACGGCACACAAGCGAAACTCGAAGGCACAGCCATTGCCGTCTCGCTGACGGTGATTTATAGCGTGCTCCAAGCCATCGTGCCCATTGTGCAGCAGTACTACCCTGGTCTGTCCTGGACGCCAATATTGTTAATGCTCATGGCCACGCTTGGTGCAATCGTTCCGCTCGCGAGCCGCTGGTACCATACGGACAGCCCGGGCCAGCAGTTGAGCAATGCCGTCATTGCAGAAGCTGTCACCAACGACGTCCCGCCTGTGGCACATGCACCGCTGGAGCCCGAACACCTGCTACCGCCTGTGGTCAACTCACCGCCAGGGTAGCGTACACTCACCGAGGGTCCACCCTATGAAGTGAAAGCCCCCAGATCTGTTGTGGATCTGGGGGCTTTTTCTATTGCGGGGAGACGCTTGGAAAGATCACGGTGACTTGCTGTGCTTCCGACCGTGTTAACTGCAACGCCAGGTACCCGAGATATGCACCTTCGTGGGTTTGGACGGAGGAGTTGACTTGACGTCCGATTCGACAGTTCCTGAGGTCTCACTTGCGGCAACGACCACAACCGTATCGTTGTTGACCAGGTTGAGCAGCACATCCTGGGTCGCAAGATTTGTGAGTGTCACCACGGCGGCGTCCTTGTAGGTGTCCGGGCCGTGATAGTCAGGCAGGGTCAATGAAAATCCGTAGGTATCGTCGTTGATCTTCCCTTTGATCAGCCCGGCGCCAAAGGTATGGTGGACCGTGCCCGCGATGGTCTGATCCTTTTTGCCACAGAGCTCAGGTGGGGGAGTCGTGGTAAACGAGCCGTTGAGATCTCCGGTGAAGGTCAACTTCTGCTCGATACTGCCGCCTTTTGCCGCAGCCGAAGCGACAGGTCGCGCGCCAGCGGTTGCTACCGTCGCTCCTGCTGCCGGTGTCGCCGCGACGGACGTGGAGATGGCGCTCGCCGTCCCGATCGTGGATGGGAGTATCGGTGCTGAGGCGACGGTGGGAGCGGACACATTTGCAGGTACACTCGCGGAGCCCGGCGCGGTTGCTGGCGAACTCGCCGTACCGCATCCCGTGAGCAACACCAGAGCTATCGTGGTCGCGTACTGGCGGCCCGTGCGCCAACGGATTCCAAACATGGCAGAACCTTTCTGTCTCGGCAGCATCAGCGTAGCAATGATGCCACACCGCTGCAATTACTGGAGCAGCGCGTCTTCCGTGGCCGGTGCTCAACCTGCGGGAGTAGGCCAGCATCTAGGGCAAGTGCCACGAACTCGCCTGCACGTCATCGCACGTCTCCACCAGTGCTCTTCCGGCACCGCCCTGCCGCTCGCACCACCACGCACGCGCTGTTCGCTGTGTCACGCGAAACACAACCCCGCAGTTTTGAGCACCGGTACGCCCCCGCTCGCGTGGGCTATACTGGCCGAGTGTCGCGGCGTGCTGAGTTAAAGGGAATGCGATGGACATGTATACGCTCATCAGCGTGGTAGAACACGGCGAGGGGTATCCGGTAGAGCTTGTTCGCAGCGCCGAAACGCATGGGCGACTGAGTATCCGCGCCCGGAACGAGGGCGGCAACAATGACACGCTTGTTGACCTGTGGGGCTTGGTTGATTATCTGCGGCTTGGCCCTGAATCTGGCCGGACTGCTGCGGGCTTTCGCCTCCCGATGACGGAAAGTGGCATCGACGATGAGCGCTAACGGTAGCCCGCTGGGCGCACTCACTGACCAAATCGAGCGCGCCATTTCCGCCGGGCTGTACTATCTCGCTATTGTTGTCGCGCTGGCCCTGCCAGACATCTGCGCCGCCCTCGAATCGCCCAACGGGGAAGCCACTCGTCAGCGGTATAAGGTATGGTGCGACGCATGGTTCCTACCCAAGTATCACTTCCTGACCAGCCAAGACCTCTACAGCATGCGCTGCGGTGTCCTCCATCAAGGGCGGTTGGGGCATCCGAACATGCAATATGCCCGCGTGCTATTCACCCTGCCGAATGCGGATAATAATGTCGCCCACCATAACATCATCTATGGTGCCTTGAATCTGGATGTGGAGACGTTTTGCCACGACATGAATAGCGCCGTAGACCAATGGTATAGTGCAAAACAAAGCGACCCGAGCGTGCAAGCGAATCTGCCCCGACTCGTCCAGTTCTACCCGCAGGGACTTGACCCCTATATCGGAGGCCTGCCGCTCATCTCTTGATGGCAAGGGGGAATAAAGGGCGGCAAAGCTCGCGCCGACTAGCTCACCCTCGACGAGCGCAAGGCCATCCCCCGGAAGGCCGCCGATAACGTAGTCCCCCACTCCCCCCGGACAGCACACGTGCTCCGATCTGTCCATAGCGGCAGGCCGGGGCGCTTTTGTCGTCTGTGGTGCGGGCGATGGTGGAGCGGCTGTAGGACTGGCTCGCTGGTCACCCTCGCGGCAACGCTCCCTCCACCCGACCCGACCACCGAGGCGGCGCCTTGGGCGGCGTGGGACGATCAGGATGCACAGGCGGGACAGGCTCCCACGCCAGGGGCTGCCCCAACGCCTCTCGCACCGGAGCAGGGCACGGCGCAACGGTCCAAGGACGTTTGACCACGGCGGCCGGACGGCGGTTACTGCACACCATTAGCAGCTGGTGCTCCGGCAGACGTCGCACTTCATCAGGTGTCATGAGGCGCCGGGAGACCTGATCATCACTCGTGGTCGTGCCGTGGGCGTTCCGGCTCGTGCGCTGGTACGCGATGGTGGCATCTCCCAGGAGGTCAGATGCCTGCCGCGCTGACTGAAAGTCGAGGCCGTGCAGGAAGAGCTTCGTGGCACATGAGTTCTGGATGGTGAGCGCACCCGCGTGCCCATACCGCTCTTCCAACTGACTGAGCGACTGCAATCCGAGCACGAGACTGAGACCGCGGCCACGGGCAATCGTCATGGTGGTGGGGAAATGCGGCAACACTCCCAGATTCGCCAACTCGTCGAGCAACAACGTCACCGGCACGGGCCCCGCCTGTGTCGTCAGTTCATCCAGCAACAGTGTAAAGAACAGGCTGGAGAGCGGCTGCAATCGCGCCGTGTCCTGCTCGTGCAACACCCAGTACACGGCAATGGACTCGTGCTTCAACCGGGAGAAATCGGGCGGTTCCAGACTCGACGACGTGAAACGGCGCACGCCCTCGTCTTTCAGCCATCCCAGCTTATTGGCGACCCCCGACATGATATTGCCGAGCGTCCGGGCATCGCCAGTGTAGTTGTTGGCGACCATCCGCGGGCCCGGCAGGGCACTGCCCTCGAAGCGCTTCATGAGCGCCGGTGCGCCCTCCACCAGCAGGTTGTACGCGGTGGCCGGTGTCGGCACACTCAGCGTCGCGGTGTACGCAAACAGCGCCGACACGACCTGTGTCTCTGCCTGCTCCCAAAACACATCGTGGCGGCCGCCCTGGCCCGCCTGCATGACGGCGGCGGCGAGCAGGTCACAGCGCCTGGGATCGGCACACAGCGGTATCCAGTTCAAGCACGCACTGTTGTCGGGTTCACCCGGGGCATAACGTACGGCGCGATGATGGTAGCCGCTGGTGTACTCCCACAACTCACCCTTCGGGTCGGTCGTGACCAAGGACCCCTGACCGAGTGCGGCGTTGGGCATGAACAGGCTGCGCGTCTTGCCGGTGCCTGGAGGCCCGACGAGCAGCACGTGGTCCGTGGCCTGGCTACGGGGGATCACCAGTGCGCCCTTGCCCCACGCCCCGACGAGGAACGCGCCCGGCTCCAGAGCACCGATCCGGTCGAACACCCGCGCCGGTACCAGTACGTCGGCCAGGTCGCCCTTCGTGGCCCAGGACGCCGAACCCTTCAGCGTGGCATCCTGCCGAGCCGGTCCAGCCGGTGCCTTGATGAACAGGATGATGCCGACGATGAGGTACCAGCCCATGATGTCCCGCGCGGGCAAGCTCCCCACAATGTTGCCGTGGGGAACCGCGATCCACCAGCACGTCGCCCACGTGAGCGGCAATCCACATACAATCAACCAGCGCAGCGGATTCATCTCACTAACTCCTTCTCCCGTTCCCGTCCGGGCTGCATATGCGCCCGCCCCCAGCGGTCACTCGTGCGTTGCTGGCCATCATCTCGCCAGTGCTCCACCGCGTGCCGTAAACCGTGCTCTCTTTCTAACTCGCGCACAACCCCCTGAGACCGGACACGATCCTGCCACAGATTGACCGCACGGCCATCTGCACCCACCCGCGATGCCACGATGTGGATATGCTGACCACCCGGCTTGTCGTGCATGACCGCCAGGTACGGCTGGTCCTCGAATCCCATCCCCGCGAGATACCGCTGCGCGACCTGCTTCCACTGCCGATCCTCCAATCGCTCCTCAGGTGCCAGACGCAGGGAGCAATGGTAAACCGGCTCGGAGATCTTGCGGTTCAACTCCGTGAACCCCCGGAACTCGACACCGAGTTCCCGCGCCGTCTTGCCCCCCATGTTGCTGCCGACGATCCGCGCACCATCGTGCCCCAGCTCCGTACTCGTATCCAATACGTACCGCAACACCCCGCCAAAGCCGTTGCCTGTCCGTGCCTTCTGGATCATCCGGCAATATCTTCCGCCGTCCCTCCCAGCAGCAAGACCCGCAGATGCCCCTGGTCCTCTTGCAATGCTCCCAGGACACCGACCAACTCTCCCTGCTGCTCTGCGTCCAGCACACCTCCACGCGCCAGGTACTCTTGCAACGACTCCAATACCTGCGTCAGCTTCCCCAGCCTCCCCCACGTCTGGTAGTTGATCGCCGGGATTTTCCGCTCCTTGGGCGCCTCATTCCGCAGTGCCACCGTGCGGATGTAGGCCGCCAGGTCGTGCCCCGCTGCCCGCGCCCGCATCGACAACACGGCATACTCAGCATCACTCAAGCGCAGTGAGAAGGTATGCGTGCGGACCTCCTTCGTCTCTCTCAAGGTGTCCCTCCAACGTGGGAAGCGTATCGGGAGCAAGGCAGTATCGGAGCACCTGAGAGCACCGCACAGCACCTGTCATACTGCCTTGCTCCTCCCGTATCACATCGCCCCCTCATAATCATCCCCTTGTTGCTGTGCCCGTCGCATGAAGCGGCGTTCCTCCCGGTGTGCTTCAAGGTCAAAAGGCGGGCATGGGCCTGCTCCGGAGAGCATCCGGAGCGACTGCTGTTCTAACCATCGCTCGTAGTCGTTGATATCGTCCTCCATGTCTGCGAGTTCTAGTCCCATCTGGCCCCATTCCAGCCAGTTACGCTGGCCGGGGCTGGCGAGTCGTGTGCGCAGTTCTGCCGCACATTGCTGGATCTCCTGCATGTGGAGATGTTCGTAGGTGTTCATTTCCTCTGCTCCTCTCGGCCGCGAGTCCGTGAGGACGGCTCCGCTTTATTGAGGTCGAGGTCATCTTGAGCGAGCTGGGAGATGACGGTGTCGTAGCAGTCCCGTGCAGCCCAGTGGCCGGAGTGAGTCATGTGTGCGAGCACAGGATGCTCTTCCATCCAGGTCGTTGCGGCGTCATGGAAGAGGTCGCGGAGGAGGACGTAGACGGTCGTCGCATCGTCAATGCTGGTGCCATCGGTAGACGCGGTGGCAGTGAGGATCGTAGCCGACTTGACGCACCAGCTTTCCGTATGGGGAGCGATGGGGGTCACGGGCGTCCCATCGGCGGCAAGGAAGAAGTCGGTGCGTCGCCACTGGGTTGGATCGGCGAGGGCGGCGCGGGCAGCACGCAGCCGTTCGAGGACGGCGTGACGGGTGTCGGGATCAATCATGACGGCTGCTCCATACGTGCGATCTTCCAGCCAACGTGTCGATTTTTGCGGGCACTCTCGGACCACGCCGGTGGTGGATCGCGCCACAGTCGGTAGGGACCGGACACCGCCTCGCAGATGACGATGTACTCGTCTTCCGTCTGTCGCTCGATGACCTGCCATAGATACTGATTGATCATCATGCTGCCCAGACTGAGCGATTCCGCCATGACGTGATCGGCACGTCCTTCATCCATGAGGTCATACCAGGGATAACTACACGCCCGTGGCGGCGGCGCCGGCAACGGCTCCTTACCCGATAGGAGCCGCCGAAGCAGGGCACTATGATCCACGGTCGCACTATTCACCGCACCCGCATGGGGCGTCCACTGTTGCCGAATCTGCAACCAGCGCGCCATGGCAACGACTGCCTGATCGACGGTAAGGTGCTCGTTCATACCGCATCCTCCAGCGCCACACGTTCCTGCCCGTAGAGGCTCCCGGCAGACGTCGGGACCGTCCGTACCACCACACGAGACGGTACCGTATCGAGCGCCTGGCGTTCCGCTGGTCGGCTCGTGGCAATGCTGTGCTCCTGTGCAGACGCGATGATCCGCAACGGGATATGGCTCCCTCGGCAGTACAGGAGACCATTACCGGTGCCCGCACTCAACAAGTCATGCCGTTCTTGACGCGACAGACTGAACGCCGCCACGACCGGGGCGATGGTCGTCGTGTCCTGTTTCAGCAAGAGCTTGGTGGCGGAGTTGGTCAGGATGGCGTGACCGGCCTGACTCCCCAACACATCCTGCACGTCCTGCGTTGCCGTGATGAGGCCCAGCCAGTGTTTGCGCGCACCACGGGCTACCCGCTCCAAGAAGGCGGCGCCTGCGGGATACTGGAGCATGTGCCACGCTTCATCCACGATCAGCAGACGCGGCCGGGGATCGGCACGTGCCTGGCTCCACAGACAGACGTTGATGAGGTGGGTAGCCAGTGGGCGCACCGATTCTTCCAACGCCGACACGTCGAACACAGTCAGACGGTTGTCCAGACGCACCGTCGTCTGGCTGGAGAACAGGCGGGCGAAGCTCCCGGTCACGTAGGGCGTCAGCCGTCGTGCGAGGGACCGTGCTACGTCGTCGCCACCAACGAGCAGATCAGCAAGGGTTGCCAGCGTGGGAACCGGCCGGGCGTGCGTGGTCGGGTCTGCCGTGATGCCGTGGGTGTCGTAGGTCTCGTACAGTGCCTGATCTAGCACGGCTAGTTCCTCGGGTGACAGCGCCTCACCCGGACGGCACACCATCACGGCAATCCACGACGTCAGCGCGGCCACGGCTTCGGCCAGCGGATCATCACTGCCAGAGCGACTCCCACGCGGTAGGTCAAACGGGTTGAGGCGGTCGGGACTGCCCGGTGACAGTACCACCCGTTGCCCGCCATAGGCGTCGCAGAGTGGCCGATACTCCTGCAAGTCGCGATCAATCAGCCAGACGTGCTGATCGTGGAGCAGTGCTCGCATCACCAGTAGCTTCAGGAAGTAGGACTTGCCCGCGCCCGAAGCGGCGAGGATCGCCATGTTGGCGTTGTCCAGGCTGTCGTCAAACGGGTCGATCAGCACCATGCTCTGCGACGTGGGCGTGATGCCGTACAACAGTCCCCTTTCCATCGAGACGGTACCGCTGGTGAACGGAAAGAGCGTGGCAGCGCCGGTAGTCGTGAGGTTACGCCGCACCTGGAGATGGTCCTCGCCCTGCGGCAACACCGATCGGAAGCCGATGTCCTGTTGGAGCACGGCCACACGAGCGTGGGAGAGCATGCCATCGATGGCACCCATGATCCGGGCCATGGCAGCGTCCAGCACCTCGGGACTCGTGGCCCGGACCGTCAGGTACATGCCCACCGAGAAGATTTTCTCGGTGCCCTGTTGGAGCGCGTTGATGGTATTCGCCACGTCACTGGCTGCGGTACTGCGTTGGGCCATGCCGCTCAGTTGCCCGTGACGCTCTGCCAGCGCCTGCGTGCTCACCAACGCGAGTTGCTGGCGCTCCAGATGACGGATGATATGCCCCGTTTCCAGCGGTGTCAGGTGAATCGATAGCTCGATAGCATCGTCGTGGTCCAGCAACGGGGACAGCCAGCCGACCCGGACGCTGCGCGGGAGACCTGTGATGTAGAGCGTTTGGAGGAACTGGCCGTCGATTTCGAGGTGCCGCGGCGTGACCGCAACCATACCCGGGGCCACCAGGTCGGCCAGCGTCCGGGTCCCGGCCGTGAACTGCGCATCGTCGATGGTAGGGATGGACGTCGCGTGGGAGCGGTTGAAGATGCTCGTCATAGCGTCACCTCAATCTCATCGGGGGCTGTCAGCAGGTGCAGGTCGTAGTCCCAGGAGTCCAGGGTGTTCTGGTTGAGGTAGTCGTTGAAGCTCAGCACGATGTGGTGAAATGCGTCGAGCGCGCGTGACTGTCCCTCCTCCTCGTCAACCTGGTCAGAATAGGTGAGGGTCAGTTCCAGTGTCGCCCGAAGACTGACGGTGCTCATGCGAATGCTCCTTCCGGTCGAGCGCGGCCAACCGTGTACGCCGCCCAATCGTCTAACGTCATGCGGATACGTGTCCGCCGGGCGGTGTCCGGCTGCCAGCAGCGGTAGTACAGGTCTGCCAGCTCATCGTCAGCAAGTCGGCGCGCCACGCATCCGCCACACTGCGCGAGCGCGCTGAGCAGCACCTCGCAGCGACTGGTCAAGTCTTTGCGTACTGCGGCTTCGTGTGCTTCGAGCGCGGTGGTTTGGTCACGGAACGGCACACGAGATCGGGACAACGATGGGATCGGGGATGGAACCACCACCAAATACTCCCGGTCAAGAAGCGTCCGCACCCGGGACTGCTCCCGCAGGAAGTCGGCATAGCCGATAGCGTGCTCGCCGTACTCCGATGGGACATCTGCGAGGAACCGTTGCAGCCGTGGTTCCAGGTCTACGGGCATCACCCGTACGACGACCTGGACTGATGTGTCGAGCGTGTTGAGCAGTCGGGCAAAGGCACCCAGCACACCTTCCTGTTCATCTTCTCCCTGAAGATAGAGACTGATGCCCTGTACGGCGAGGATCGCGTGGGGTGGGCCGTCAATCAGTCGGGCAACCCCAGCCCGGATAGAGTCGAGCCGAACGTGCGTGAGCTGCGTGGATGCGCTCATCGCGCACTCCAGAGGGTGACCTTGGGCGTCCGCACGTATCGCCGAAAGATGCCCGTCCACGCCAGCACACCACGTCCCGCAGGACGCACCAGCGCGAGCAGGAGGCCGAGCGCGAGCGGAGCCACGGAGATCGCCACGCGCAGGGTCAGCGCCAAGTTATGCGGCAAGATGTGCCAGAGCAGGAAGCCCAGGAAGAAACCACCGAACGCCAGCAGTACCTGCCCGAACGTCAGCCCCCAATAGGGGCTGTCAGCAAGGTCGAGATGGGTTGGCAAGTCGATCATTTCAATGCCCCCGCCAGCGTATCGGCCAGCACCCGCGCCGACAGCACGATGGCCACGCCAATCAGCGCGCCGATGATGCACCTCTTCGCGGTTTCCTGCTGATGTGCGCTGCCTGCTGCTGTGGCATAGAGCACGCCGCCCCACGCGACGAAGAACGCCGCGACGACGACAATGATGGTCGTGAGTTGAGCGAGCAAGGACACAAACAACGCCGTGATTTTGGCGTCCAATCGTTTCCCTTCCTACGTTATGAGTTGACCCGATGGCCGAAGCGATCGGTATGAATGTCTCCCGGCAGTACATACCCCACGTAGGGCGCTTGCCACTCGCTGAGTGCGTACTGCTGCAAGCCGTAGAACGTGATACTCGTAAACTGTCCACCTCCATCCGCTATGCCGACGTGCCCCCAATACCCGTTGTCGAGGCTGGGGGCGAAATACACGATCGCACCAGCGGGAGCCTCTCCGGTGTGTAGGATGCCAAGCGACCGCATGCGATCGGCGGCGGCCGCTGCGCTGATGCCCTGATTGCCGATGCCCGTCGTCTGCTCAACGAAGGTCTCGCAGAAGGTGTTGGTGCCACTGCCCCAGGCTGTCGAGCCAAGGGTGCGCGTGGGGAGCAGATGCCGCCCCAGCCCTTGCAGCGCCGACACCTCAGCATGGATGATGCTGCCCGCGATCCCGAACGTCTGATAGACCGCCCACGAGTACCAGGTGATAACAGCAATGACGCACGCCACCGTGAATACGCCCGTCAGGAATACGAGTGCGCCTGTCACCCACAGCGACCAAGTGAGGATCCTCACGACTCGACGCGCCGCTCATAGATGGACGGTTGGGATGCGGGACGTGACGGCGTCGGTGGTGTCGGAGGGTCTGTTGTGGGAGCAGACACGGCACGGGGAGCCGGGGATGCACTTGCCGGTGTGCCTCCACCAGCGCCTACCGGGGCACTCGATATCTGCCGCTGCGCGCCCATCAGCATGGCTGCGCCACTCGCCGCCAGACCTGCCCCTCCCGTCGCCATGCCAAACCCAGCCCGTGCCACCGTCGTGCCTGCACTCGCCAGCATCAATGCCGACGCCAGGCCGTTGCTGTGATACCCCGCCTGCACAATGGACGGGATCTTCAAGGTAAACAGCAACACGGCGATGCCCAGGATCGTGCTCGTCAAGCCGCCCCCAAGGTCAGCCACGAGCGCAATCCCCAGCTTCAGCGCGAGCACCTGAAGGAACTGCACGTATACCGCGCCGACAAACGTCCCCAACCACCGAGAGAACAGGCCGTGCGTCTGCGGTAGGATCCACAGCACCCACGCGGCCGGGGCCAGGATGATGCAAATGTCCAGGAGCACCAGCCGCATCGCCATTTGGAGCAACAGCACGAGTGCGGTCAGCAGGTACGCCGTCCGCGCCAGCACGTCACTCAGCACCGGGGTCGGCGGTACCGGCTGCTCCCACGACGGCAACGCACCGCCAACACCCGATGCGAGGGCGTTGTTCAGGTCAATCATCCAGTGGCATAACTCCATCGAAATGGAGATGAGCACGGCACCCACGGCTGCACGTGCCAGCAGCTCGAGCGGATCACTGTGGACGATGCCCACACGACGTCCCGTGGCGATCCACAGACCACCAGCGCCAATCACGAGCGCAAGCGACGCCAGGGCAGCAACCCGGACACTGGCGGCCAGCGTGACCACATGACCGTTGTCGTACGAATACTCCGGAGGCGTCTGCGTGATGAAGTTCCCGTGACCCGACGCGATAGTGCTGACGACTTTCTGGAGTTGATCGGCCAGCGTCCCGAGCATCAGCGCGAGCGATGACTGGAAAACCTGCCCCGCGAGCTCTGCCGGTGTCGGCATGGA
>JAABUZ0100000791.1_pt1 | contig 70284 bp, 64 predicted proteins | sample 5562091 | NCBI WGS metagenome assembly JAABUZ01 (sample SAMN12813069, study PRJNA571459) | rock metagenome | isolation source: Antarctica rocks | place: Antarctica: Victoria Land, Linnaeus Terrace sud | collected 2015-12-21 | reverse complement strand
GGCCATATCTGGGCCAAACCTGGCTAGCTCGCTGGTTAGCCCTAATCATTACGCAGGGAACTCGCTAGCGTTCACTGCGAATTGATTAGGGCTTCAGCCTTGTTCAGCCTTGGTACGCTCGTAACATCGAATTGCAGTCAGGATTATGACGGTCTCCTACCGTTCGTATCACCATCTTGGTGGCTTGCATACCCGTTGTTAGGGTGACCTCGTCGCTGAAATGTCAGTCATACCAATACTCGATAGGTTGCTCATCCCTATGATCTGTATTCACCCAAAACACACGTTTGGTAGCCCCAACTGCACTGATAAATGGATGATGACAGGCCTTGCACTTGTAGAAACCAGCTTCGTTCATTGCCTTTTTTTATAGTTCTAGCACACGCGTGTATATCGCATGCAGCTCCAAGACCTTCCCAAGTGAAAATTCGTGTAGTATAGTTTTCACAGGCCTTCTGTATCATTTTTTGCATCTCATCTGAGTCTATGAACTTGTTTCTTCCTCTGAAATTGATCTGACGGCGTACAGGCTTTGATAGAAGATCCTGAACGACGTGACGATCCATATTAAGATCCTCGGCAATTCGTTTCTTCGATAAATAAAAATAGTGGTAGTAGGTGTGAGCTTTCGAGCGCACGGGCGTGTGCCACTCAGTCCCAGGTATATGTGAGCTTGGTGAGGACATAGAGACTGTGTATAGCTTCAATTTGATGGTGGTTGTACCGTAATTGATTGAAGACTAAAGAAATTAAGTGGTATTTGATGTTTCTCGGCTATTCTGGTGGGGGGTGCGGGAGAATTCTTTCACCCGCCTCGTACCGCGCACGAGGGTCCGAGGGTCGGTGGAAAAGTCGTTGCCAACCAAATTAAGCGACTCCATCAAAAACCGTACTTAGGTGAGAAATAGAGCCTCAATTATACCAACTAGTAAGCCTTATTACAGCTTGAAGCTCTCACCAAATATCTGAGAGTGCTTTGTGATGCTATGGTATTTTATTCAGATTTTTGAATTCAGAGGTTGGTGTAAATTTTGGTGGTAGTCAATTTTGGTGGGCAACGACTTTTTTCACCGACCCTCGGCAGTCGAAACACGAGAAAACCGAATACAACATCGTCCCGTGTCCCAATCCTACAGCTCCTGGACATACCATTACGGACTCGCACATCGGAGCGTCCACCAGGAAGGGAGGGGTCTGCCCAAGATGTTGAAATGGTGAGTTTCAAGAAAGGCTGCTAGTTGATCTCCACTAAGAAAAAAAGAAGTTTCTTTGAGGACTCATGTGGCTGGTCATAGGACCAGATGGGGCTGGCGAAATGACGGGTTTCTTTAGGCTAGTTTTGCCATTCCTTTACCAAGTTAGGGCCCTCTTAGGTAGTCTAGTGTAGCTAGTCCAATCTCCAACTCCTTCAAGTGATCAATCACGGACAAAGTGGGTATCTGACAGTATTTCAATACATGAGATTCGCATCACCAGATGTGAGCCGGTGTGCCTTGCAAACGCGGTCTTGTTTCGGTCTGTGAGCTTGCAAGCCCTGTACGCCCGGTGAGCACTGAGTGAACGTCCTAGTGGCTGCTAAGCCTGGCGCAGCACGGTTGTAAAAACAATGTTGGCAACCCTTTGCACATCATTACTTGAACCTCAATTTGTACGTACCCAGCGCGCAACACAACAACAGACATATACAAAATGGCTACGGAGGTCTACAGACCCTTCTACAAACCGGAAGGGGTCATTGAGTTCCTGGGGTTAGGCACCGATAGCTTTATAGGCACCGTGGACGAGACAACCATCCTCAAGTACCCAAAGACCCCCGGCGATAAAATAGCACTTACGATTCTAGACCTTGAAGCTCAAATCCTTACAACGATAGGACCTCACAAGCATATCATTGGTTACAAGGCCCAGAGAGAAGACGGTCTTCTACTTGAACGTGCGCAACGAGGATCGATAGCCCAGTTTCTTAAAGACTACACACCAATATTGCAACAGAGGTTTGCATGAGCACGTCAAGCTACCGAAGCTGTCGCCGTGACTCACAGGGCTGGTGTGATTCACTGCGATGTCAACGTTAAAAATCTTCTCCTGGACGATAATTTGACGGTCAAACTTTGCGATTTCCAAGGACGTCTTCTTCGGGCGGATGGGAGCGTCGACAGGGACGGTCTTGCCCAGAGAACATCAAGTCGTTCATGCCTCGAGCCGATCCCAACTACTCCGACTGGAAGACCGACATCTTCGCTCTCGGTTCAACTTTCTACCATGTTATGCAGGGCCACGAACCGTTTCCGAATATGGATCCTTTCAATGATGAAGAACAAATCGAGGGGAAATTTGCATCCCGCCAGTTCCCTGAGATGGATTCTCTCCTGATGAACGGCGTGACCCATAAGTGCTGGGCTGGGGAATATAATTCGGCCGAGGCGGTCTTGCAGGATCTGGGATCTGACGATATAGGTCCGGTGGGGAAGCTGTGAGGGAGGAAGCAATGCACCTGGGAAACCAGTTAGACACTGGGTACGTGGAGAAGACAAGCACCATGGGTAGCGTAATCGAACGGAGACGAGCGAATTTACGTTATGCCTATCTAGGGTCTTTGAAGAAGCGAGTGATAAGGACGTCTACGTCTACAGATGAAGAGGAAGATCACCCTCCAGCGTGTTCGTAGCACTCCTTCACAATGTAATAATGACTTGTCGAAAGCACCCGGAAATTTGAAGGACTGCAAGACGAACGTCGCAACATTATTGGATATATCACATCCATCAATCGTCAAGCCACAATGACTAAGTGTACCAGTGAAAGCCACGGGGAGTGCTCAGTGTAGGGCCCAAGGTTAGCCAGGGATCCAGGTGGATCAACGCTGAATTTTAGACCTGGGAGAATGGGCTCGGGAGACCTCGCCAGGACCTGGACAGTCCATTTATTCAATTATTGTTCACTATGCAACGAGCCCGCGGTCACGAGACAGCGCGTGCATCGACGAGATTTTCAGATGCAGTCCCACATCAAATTAGTCAATTGAGATCTAGAGGTATTTTGAACTTTGCCGTTGTGGGCATCTAATCGCACAATAACCCGCTGACTCCTTACTTCCCCCCGTTACCTATAAACGCAGTTCCCGCAACAGCAATTAGGCTTCGTCTCTTCTTCGAGTGCCTCACAACTGGCCAACTCCTCAGGATATGGCGACGGCGGTCGGTCTGGAAATTCTTCAGACATGGCAAATGTTTCAACGCCCTTCTTGTTCTCCTTTCTTCTCGTCTTCCTCCTTTTACTAACACCTAGATCCTTCTGAGAGTCACCAGAATCAACCTGTACAGACGGGGAATCGATGGCCGAATCTGCAATCTCGAGCTTGGCAATACCTTCCCGGACTTCAGTTGGAGGAGTATGCTCGTTACTGGACGCCAGACTCGCAAAAAGATCTGCGGCCAAATGGCCTCCTCTCCTCACTGCAGCAGCAATCCAATTCTGCCATACTGCACCTCTATTGTCTTTAAATTCTCTTGTAGCCTGGCTCTTGAACCGTTCTCTGAAGGAAACTCCTTGCCCGTCCTCAAACCCCTCGTAAATTTCCTCAGCAATCTTGAGAAAGTCGTGAAACGGGATGGGACCGCGGATCTGCATTTTTTGGATAACGAGGTCTTGTACTTGGTGAAGTTGATAGTCAAGAGCAAGGCAGTAGAGGCGACCTTCTTTGCAGCACCTAATAGAGCTCCCATCTTCTAATCCCAGTGTCCTCATATCAAGAATATCTTTGCTCGACCAGCGAGGAGTGGGGTCGTCGGTGACTTGTCCTTCATCTTGGGAATTACCGCTTCCGCTAGAGGGAGGACGTATGTGCTTATGGCTCGAGAAGCTTTTATTGAAATTTGGGCGGAGTACGAGATGTGCAAGATGATGTCAGCTGCTTCGTTTGACGGGCACTGGAGAGCAATCGAGAGAATAGCGAAGTTACGGCAGACGATATCAAAGTCTTTGTCATTAACATGAGTCTTCAATGTAGTCAAAGGAACCTGTAGATTCCCCATCTGTGGCTTCATGAGACGCTCAAACAGCGAGATGTCGACGGAGTATCTCTTGCCTCGGGGATTGTCATGTTGAAGCTCGTAGTTGTTGATCTGGGGCCGGAGTTGCTCATGGTCGCCGATCAAGATTGCATGTTCAACTCCAGGTAGGAATGCGGTGAGGGTGTGTGCCTCGGAACTTCTCCAGCTTCTTCGCAAAGCATGACTTTTGCTCGTACGCATTGGAGCAACTCGATGTTCCTTGCTAACCCAGATGTCCTTACGCCGATGATGTGCGCTTCTCGAAGACATCGAAGATCCAATTCGCTGTGACATTTATCCATGACGAAAGGACTCAAAATTAGTTGCAAGAGAGGTAACAGATTTCCGATCTACTTTGCTCTTTCTGTTATCTTGTGCAGCACAGGTTGGATTCCGCCTAGCGCTGTTCGACCGGCTGTTTACGTCCGTCGAGAAGCAGTGTCATCACCTCATAGATAAATGATAGTGCGATAGCTTGGACTATCTCGTCTGTAATCTTGACATCGTTACCCCGTCGGTCGAGAAGCAGTGTCATCACCTCGCCACCACTGCCATAACTCCCTGCTGCTGCCTGAACCACTGCATCTGTAATCTTGACATTGTTACCTCGTCCGCCCAGAAGCAGTGTCATCACCTCCTTGCCACTCCTATAATTCCCTGCTGCTGCTTTAACCACCTTATCTGTAATCTTGACATCGTTACCCCGTCGGTCGAGAAGCAGTGTTATCACCTCCTTGCCACCTACAGAATTCCCTGCTGCTGCCTGAACCACCTCATCTGTAATCTTAACATCATCACCTCGTCGGCCCAGAAGCAGTGTCATCACCTCCTTGCCAATTCCCTGCTGCTGCTTTGACCACCTCATCTGTAATCTTAACATCATCACCTCGTCGGCCCAGAAGCAGTGTCATCACCTCCTTGCCACTCCCATAATTCCCTGCTGCTGCTTTGACCACCTCATCTGTAATCTTGACATCCTAGAAACTTCTACGCTGCTTAATAATTACTACTATGAATGATTACATAAGCTTAAACATAAGGTTATTCTAACATAAACATTTAGATTTATGCATTCAATTCTGATGTATATCACAAGAATGCTTTCAACTTTCTGAAGATTATTATGCATCTTTACTGTTTTATTGAATAAATGAAATCTTGAAGTGAAAGTTGTATTAATGTCTGTAATGTGCTTCTTGTAATTTTCTCATTGAAGATTTCATTAACTTTTGTAATACTGTGCAATCACAATGTATTTACTTATTAAAATCAATATTGAAGAATTAAATCATCTATATTTAAATTGTATTTTTGCATTTTTGTGAATTGAAACACTCAGAAGCATTGCTTTTTTAATAATCAAAAAGAGAGAAATAAAATAATTAATTTCTATCAAATAAATGTATATAAGTTTGCAGACATATTAAGTCTTATATGTTCTGTTGTTAATTCAACTACATAATATGATCTGATTCTGTAGTTTGTTCAAGTGAACATAAAGTAAAGATGTATATATTTTGATCTTTAGCATTTCAATGTTTAATCTTTTGAAAACATTTGCAATATGTTGCAACGTTTGATTTTAAAAAGCTTTCAATCTTTATTTCATGCTTGACAATTCTTTCTCTTTATTGCATTGATGTCAAATCAATGCTTCAAACTTCATTTTCAATCTTATTATTGCTGAATACACTTGTTTCATCTTCGCAAAAATTGCATCTCATGTGAAGATTTTAAAGTAATTAAATGCTAGCATTCTTGTAACGTGATCTGCTTTTATCTGTTGAAAATGTAAATTTCATTATAGTTTCATGTTTAGTTGAACTTTCAGAACTCATACATCTGACTTTGACTTGATCACTGAGTTTTCTGTGCATAAACTAATTATCATGTTGAATTTCTTTGACTTTTAAATAAAGTGTATAAAGCACAATTTCTATATTGATTTTCTCAAGATTTAAAAAGTCACTTTAAAGAGTTTTTCTTGCAACTAATTTACAGCTCAAGACAGAATAAATTTCTCGCTGCTCAAATTTTAACAGTTTACTTCTTAAGCATGAATAATAAACATTCCATCAACAACATGCATATGTATTGAAGTTAATCTCTTCTTTAATTACATTAATATGCACTTTTGTTCTTTTGAACTATATAAATAATATCTTTAACTGAAATTTGATTCTATTATTAAAACATTTAAAGGTCGGAATTTATTAAAAAAATAAGATTTTTAAGATCAACAATTATCATTATTGTATATCATACTTTGCAGATGTTTACTTCGCTTGAAGTGTGCAATTTATTTGTTTTACATTATTTGTAAAGATTTTTCTTATTTAAATTGATCATGTTTTGTAGGAATGTTTATATGCTACACTTTTAATTAAACAGCATAATTTAATTATTTTTTATTAACTTGCTTATGTTTTTCTTCTTTTAGTAAAGTTTTCTTATTAATATATCTTTTGCGCCTAAATTATTCATGTTTGAACATTTATTAAACAATATTAATAAAACTTGCAAATTGCTTATGTTGTAGCAGCAGACAGCATTCATTGAATGATATTAACAAAACTCTTGAGTTTTTTATGTTATAGCAGCAGACATGCAGTTTTAACAAAGTTTATATATAATCAGCATGTAGATTTAAAGAATGTTTATGATTTAAGTTCTTTCTATTATTTTGTTCTTAACAGATTAAATGCAAAAGTATTCTGTCTCAGTTTTTATCATTGCAAACATAATACAATGACAAGATATTCAATCAAATAATTTTTATAAGCAATTTTTCTCATAGTTTTGCATTTTATTTAACTTTTTTATTTGCATAAAAATTGCTTGTAACATATGCATCAAGATTTGCAAGATTTGCAAGATCATGAAAACTCTGCATGCAATTAATGCATAATGCTTTATTATTACACAACTTATTAACATCATTTAAACTGTTTTATAAGATTGTTTAATTCTTTTAACAAGTATAGTTTATATGTTTATGATTAAAAATGATGAATTAATAATTAAGAAACGCTACGGCGGCGTGCGAGTGCGGCAGAGGTCGAATGTCGGTCAAGCACGTTCTATTAACATGTCCTAAATGGAAGGCAGAACGAAAGGCGATGCAACACGGAGAGAACACCACGGACTTGAGAAAGCTCCTAGGAACCAGGAGCGCGGCGACAGCGGCCATCCGAATGGTACTCTCGACAAGCATACTGAACCAATTTCAGGCTGTGGCGCCACCGGAGAGCCAGATGGAAGAGAGGGGGAGTAGGGAAGGAACAAGCCCATAGAGTTCTCGCATTGGGAACAGTTACAGTATAGGGCGCAGGAAAAGCGGTAGTAGATACGGAAAGGGCGCTACGCTAGCGCAGCGCCCGCTACAATATATAGAATCTCGCATAGGCCCATAATGGGTGTTGAATCGAGTAAGAATCAAAAAAAAAAAAAAGTTAATTAATGTTGAAGAGTTTATTAAAAAGATGAAGAAATTAACTGAGCATCTACATGATGAGATACTTATAGCTCAGATTATTTACAAATTTAATGTCAATCTTTTTCATCATTCTTGTTTTAAATACTTTGTTGAAGATGAAGTCTGATTGAATGCTTGCAATCTCAGCATCACTCATCTTACTGTCAAGTTAAATGATCATAACATTGATTTCTTCAAGATCAAGCATGTCTTTAAGAATAATTCTCTGATCATTGAGTTAAATCTTTCAACATTCATAAAGATTCATTCAATCTTTCATGTCACTCTTCTGAATCATATTACAAGTGATTTTCTTTCAAGTCAACATCAGAAACTTTAAAAACTCATTATTATCAAGAATGATGAAAGATTCTGATATGTAAACAGCATACTAAACTTCAAGCATGATAGATATTATAATTCATCTCTGCTCAAGTATTATGTTGATTGAGAAAATTACTTTTCTACTTGAAAATCTTTTCATCTTCTGAATAATTGTGAATAAGCGCTTAATGAATATCATCTCATCAACTCTGTTGTCAAAGAATCACAAATACTGTCATGTGTAATGTTTCAATATTAATATTAAGAACTTTAAGTTCAATCTTCATCATTTTAACTTAGCTCAGATTTAACTCAAATCTTGTCTAGATCTGACTTAAATATCTTGTTTAAATCTGATTCAAATGTGACTCAGATGTATTTTAGTCTCATCTGTGCATCATCACATTAAACTGCATTTTGTTTCTTTCTTACTCAGATCTGACTCAAATCTTGTTTAGATTTAATTCAAACATCTCATTTAAATCTGATTCAAATGTGATTCAGATGTGTTTTAATTCTTTATGCATCATCACATTAAAATGCATCTTATCTCGTTTTACTTTTTAAACATCTTGCTCAGATTTGACTCAAATGTGACTCAGATCTATTCTAGTTTCATCTGTGCTTCATCACATTAAAATGCGTTCACATCAATTTTTGTTTAATTTCAATCTTTATCTTCAATTCTTTCTTATTTCATCTTGTTTCTTTTCATCATCTTGCAGAAGTTCAGTCTTGAAAGAAAAGTTACTGTCATGATGTCAGATCATCAACTCAATTTAAAACATAAATCATTGATATTTTAAATAATCTTGATTCATTGAATCTGTTTTGCAGTTCAATGAATCAAGTCATCAATTTAATCATCATCATCTTAATTTAGTTTCAACAATTTTGTTTTGATCATCTCAATCATGTGCATGAACTTCTGCAATCTTAAGTCAATAGAATTAACATATGCAGAAAGATTTAAAATTCTTGACATTCATTTTCATTCTGTCTCATGATGATTTGTTTATAGAAGAAATTCAAAAATCAATCTCATCATCTTTTAATTGCTTGAAATTAAAGCTATTCAAATATCTTTGTTTATTAATGTTTCTGATGTTTTTTCAACTATGTTGAAATCACTTTCTGCAAGTTTATGCTTTAAAATACTACATCTTTTGCTACTTCATTGAACTTCTTTGACAATCATTAAAGAGATTCATTATTGCTCTGTCATTGTATACATTGTTTAAAAGAATCTCTTTATGTATAATTCATCTTTTAGATCTCAATTTCAACTCAAAGACATTTCTTGAAAAATCTTCAAAATCATTGAAAATGATCTCATAGTTTATCTTGAAAATCAATCATGAGTCATGCAGAAAAAGATGATTTGATACATATGAAAGAAGTGAAACATTAACATGCATCAATTCATGATATCAAGAATTCTGAAGAGAAGAGACTGAAGTATTAAAAAAAAAACATGTAGAAGTTAAACAAAATGATGAGCTTTGTTTGAATTAAATAGCAGACATGCTTCGTTTAACAATCAAGCAGCTCATGTTCATGAATGAGTATTTATTCAATGAAATCACGAGCTGACATCATCAAATCTATGCTCTCGTTGATCAATCAGCTCACTATCAAGTCTTCAGAATGAGAAAGCATTGCTGAAATGTTCTTTTGATTTATATGAAAGATGAATATTTATTCTGCATCGATATTCGTGAGAATTGATTCAACGACAAGACTTTCTTTTGATGACTAACAGATGAACTGCTATTTCTATGCAGTTTCTTTTCAACTTCTAGAAATGTGATCATTATGAATAATACAAATGTTCATTGCAACAGTCGAATTGAAGAGCTCATCATCTCACACGAATGTCAGATAAGTTATTTGTCTCATTGAATTGATGATTTATTATTGATATGAATGTCAAATGTGATATTTGTCTTTCTACTCATTGAATTACAATCTCATAGAACTCATCTTCAGCGTATTAAAGATCTGAGTTCATAGACATTTTAACGAGACATGATCTCATTTTGAAAACATCTTTAATGACTTTCTTCATTACGCTGTTGAACGAAGTAAATGTGATAAATATTCAAGACAGCACTTCAAGCATTCAAACTACATCTTTGAGATAAACATCAAAGCTTTGAAATGAGAATTGAAGATAGAAAATCAGAAATTTGATTCAGAAATTTGACTTTATTTAATGACTCAGTTCTAATAAAGTTTTGATCTCACGTCAAATTGACTTGAAGAGTTTTAGATCTTTCTTAAATGCATAAGTCATTTCATTTGACACTTCTACTTGTATAACAGTTCAATAGATAGCAGACGTTGAATCTGTCATATTTGTTATATCTTTCAAATTATTTGTAGATCACATCTGAGCATTCACTATGAGTTTTATCTCTGTGAGCTTTTGTTTGATTGTTTGACGTGAGATCTTGTTTATCTTTCAGATAAAGAATTGATCAAATATCTTCTTCATCTTTTTTGACTCTTCAATGAGACTTGATCGCTGAGTTGCAATTGCAGACTAAAATGATAAAGAAGAAGAAGAAGAAGAAGAAGAAGAAGAAGTAAACTGAAATGATGAAGATTGCTGTCACTGAATAGACTGCAAAGACTATTATCATGAAAAAAACTGTAAAGACTGTTGTCACAAAAGAGACTGTAAAGACTGCTGTCATGATTGATAAAATAATTGATAGAAAGAATAAATAAATGATTGTTGTCATGATGATTATTGCAAAAAAGAAGATTGTTGAAATGATGATGAATGAGATTCTGAAGCTTTCTAATGCAAGTTCATTCGTTCTATCTGATTGATCATTGTCTCACTCATTCGCATTTTCATTTGCTGTTCATTGAATCTTGTAAATCTCGTCATAAAATCTTTCTTTTTCACTCACTCTGCTTTGACATTCAGTCTTTTCTCATGCAGATCTGATCAACAAGACAGCAAGATAACAGAGCTTTGATTATCACTTCAAAAGTTATATAAAGAGATAAAAGATTATTCAATGCTGACATTTGCTTTGTTGTTAGATATTGTCTTATCTCATAAATATTGCTGAGTGTAATTCATATTATAGTGCTTGTCTACAAAATTCATGAAACAGAAGTCATTCTGATTTCTACAATGCTCATCATTGCATTGTCAATGATTCAGCAATGCTTTATTGAAATTGTCAACGTCAGCAAGTGTTTCTGCTCTGATTCAAGCTCAATTCAAAAGCTGATCAATGCAAGTGCATCTTTGACGAGATCTTTCATCAATGTCAGAATCTTCAAAAACAATCTCAACAAATCTTTTATGAGTAGACTTTTTAATCTTCGCGTTGATCTCTATCTTGATTGTATAGTCAGTAGCTTTCTCTTCAATCAAAGCAAGTAAAATCTTCTTTCATTTTAACTAACTAAAGTTATCAATAAATTGTTACTTTCAAATGACTTTTGATTTATTAGCTTTGATGATAATCATTTAATTAGTGATAATTCAGTTCTTGACATCATCATCTTTGATCTTAATAGTCTCATTTAAAATCTCTTCAAAGCTTCAAATTTAAAACTTCAAAGTCAGCATCTGAGCAATGTGATTAAATCACTTAAGTTTTCAATTTACATGAAAACAAACTGATATAAACAGCATAAAATCATCAACTCAATCTTCAAAGTTCATAGTTTTAAGCTCAAAGATAAACAACTCATTTATCTCTTTTTTAGTTTGATGATTCAGACAATAACGATGTATAGTTTCTTGTTCATCATGCTCATTTATTTCTGTCTATCATAAAGTTTCTTCACGAGCTTTATTGTCTTTCAATCTTCAAGCAGCATTGACTTAATTCTGTTGTTCTTTTTGATGCTTTGCACACGCAGCAATTTCTGCAGCTGAAAAAGCTATTGATCTTTCAGCTCTATTCTTAAAAATGTCAAGTTTATTCTTTCAATATTTAAAACATAATAATGATGAGAATGAATCAGATCATGAATATTTTAGTGAAGAAGATTCAGATCATTGAGAAAGTGAAGATAATTAAGATTCAGAAGATGAGAATTGTCAAGAAGTTGAAAACAACTCAAAAGTTAAAGACAATCAAAGATCATCTACATTCAATGAAATGAGAGCTCATTTACAATAATGATTGAAAGAAGCAGCTCAATCGAAAAGAGCAGCTCGATCGAGAAAATCAGCTTGATTAATGATCTTCGACTGTTCAGCTTAAGTCGTCGATTTTCTATGTCTTTTGAATGCTTTCAAAAAGATGAAAGAATCATTTAAAAATAGATTTTGACTTCAACGTTGAAACATTTTGAATAAAAATAATCAATTACAAAAACATCAGAAACATCAATAAACAAAGAGATTTGAATAGCTTCAATTTCAAGCAATTGAAAGATGATGAGATTAATTTCTGAATTTCTTCTATAAATGAATCATCATGAAACAGAGCGAAAATAAATGTCAAGAATTCTAAATCTTTCTGCATACATTAAAACTATTGTCTAGTCTTGATTTTGCTCGATTCATGTATATAAAAGTTGAGTTCTCATTCTTTTCTTTCGCTCTTTGTCTTTCATCTTATACATTATTTAATGTATTGTCTTGTATCTAGATTTTATCAAAGTAATAATAATATCAGTCTTTTAAATTAATAGTATTTTTAGTCTAGCTCAGTCTTTGACATTGACATTTATATCAGTAATAAATTATCAATTCAACGAGACAAATAGCTTATTTAACATTCATGTGAGATGATGAACTCTTCAATTCGACTGTTGCAATGAACATTTACATTATTCATGATGATCACACTTCTTGAAGTTGAAAAAAGACTGCATAGAAATAACAGTTCATCTGCTAGTCATTGAAAGAAAGTCTCATCGTTGAATCAATCTTCATGAATATTAATACAGAATAAATATTCATCTTTCATATAAATCAAAAGAACACTTCAACAATGCTTTTTCATTCTAAAAACTTAATAGTGAGTCAATTGATCAATGAGAGCATAGACTTGATGACATCAATTCATGATCTCATTGAATAAGAACTCATTTATGAACATAAGCTGTTCAGTCATCAAACGAAGCATGTTTGCTATTCAATTCAAACGAAGCTCATCATTTTATCTGATGTCTACATGTTGTTCTTTTTTATTACTTCAGCGTCTTTTCTTCAAAATTCTTGATATCGTGAATTGATACACATTAATGTCTCACTTCTCTCATATGTATCAGATCATCTCTTTCTGCATGATTCACAACTGATTTTCAAGATAAACTATGAAATCATTTTCAACGATCTTGAAAATCTTTCAAGAAACATTTTTGAGTCGAAATTGAGATCTAAAAGATGAGTTATACATAAAGAGATTTTCTTGAACATTGTATACAGTGACAGAGCAACAATGAATCTCTTCAGCGATTGTTGAAGAAGTTCAATGAAGTAGCAGAAGACGTAGTATTTTGAAGCGCAGACTTGCAGAAAGTGATCTCGACATAGCTGAAAGAATGTCAGAAACGTCAACAAACAAAGAGATCTGAATAGCTTCAATTTCAAGCAATTGAAAAATGATGAGATTGATTTCTGAATTTCTTCTATAAACAAATCATCGTGAGGCAGAGCGAAAATGAATGTCAAGAATTCTAAATCTTTCTGCATACGCTAATATCGAGCATCGACTTCGTTTGAACTACAGTACCTCGCACTAAGTCTTCGCGTGCGCTTCTCAACCAAATCACCACCCCATCTGCATCAATCATTGAACCATCAAATTCAGCTGGGGAACTTCAATATTTGGGCTGGTTGTTTAGTAGTATATGACTTATGATTTCCCGATCAATATTTGGTATGCCAGTCCTTCGCTATAATTACAGCTGCACATCTGCGTGGCATACTGGATATTAGCCCCTCTATTACCTTCTCCCGTATGTTCCCCCAGGCCTTCTGTAAAATCTGGAACAGTTGGGTTTCAGCTTTCTCGCCTTTACCCTTCAGTTTATTCAAATCCGGATAGACTTTGTAGGCTTCCTTCTTCAGTAGGGCCCAGAGATTTTCGATGAGGTTCAAATCAAAACTGTACGAAGGCCACTCCATGACTTCTATACCCATTTCCTGGAATCAGAGCTTCGATTTTCTGACTCTATGTATCGGAGCGTTATTCTGCATGAACACTAGTTCTGACTTTCATATGTCAGCCCTATAGGCAGGGAAACAGGGAATAGCAGGGAATCCCTTCCCTTCCCTTCCCAGGTCCGCAGCGTACAAATAGTCACGCAATCCCGCATTCAGCAAACTCATTTCAACCTATCGGTTTTCCTTGTCTCGATCATCTATCTTCGGTCTTCTAGTAATCTTGCGTAACACGAAGATGCCTCAGAGCACTCCATACACCTCTTCACATACATCTCCTCACTTACGCACCTTTATCCGAATACCCTTACTGTCCGCTTTCGGGTACGGCACGAACCGATCAGAAGCCATATCAGTATCACTCCGATCCGTCTCAAACAACTCCCAATATCCATCCTCGCCATGGTTCTCCTTGGTGCCAAACCTGCGCCAAATCTCCGAATGCAATAAAAAGAGCTCTGTATATGCCAATTGCATCCCGAGACACTGCCTAGAGCCCTGCGAGAAGGTCATTAAGTAGCGCTTGAGCTGCGGATTCTCTATGAAGCGCTCAGGGCGGAAGTCCATGGGATCGGCAAAGACGTCCGGGTTGAGATGGACGAGGGGCGCGGCCATGCCGACGGGTGTCTGGAACGCTGGTCAGAATGTACCTAAATGGGTATTGGTTTTGGAGGGGTGCCGCTCACGCCAGGAGGGATATGCCACTGTTTCTTGCCGTCATTGTACATCATGACGTCGTGACTGATGCGCGTCTGGCGCTGGCTGGTGCCCATTGCGAGGCGGAGACCCTCCGTGATGACTGCACTGAGGTATGGCAGCTGTTCTGTATTCTTGATTGATAGTGTCGCGGTGACGTCGGGGAGTGCAGCATTGAGCTCGGCTCTCAGTTTTGAGAGGACCCTTGGGGTAGAAAGGAGGTGGACGGTCATGATCTGGGAGTAAAGTCAATCTCGGCGACATGAAAAGGGACCCCTCTCATGCGACGTACGCTCAGAATCCACGATGTTGTTTCTGTGCCTGCGATCGAAAAGTTCTGAGCCTCTTGGAGCAAACGGAGCGGCTGTTTATCCGCCTCGGACAACTTGCTATCCAGGATTTCATCAAATACTGTTTTATTGTCCTTGCCCTCGTGGTGGGATTTGGACACTCTCGCAATATTTCCTAATAATTGCTGCGAACAATTTAGCTTTGCCTCCTGAGTAATTCAGTCGCCGAGATTACCTGTTTGAATTTAATGAAGGTCCCGAATCCGGGGTTTATCTTCAGTATGAGCCAACGAGGCAGCCTAGCGAAGGTCGGCATAAACCATTTGAATTGAAGCGCAAGCGGCCCAAGGTCATGGAAGCCGTCAATCTGTAGTCTTGTCAGCCATTGAGGTCAGATACCATTGTCTGCTACCCACCATATCAAAGAAGACCTGATTAAATTGTGGTCCTTGCACCCAATTCATACTGAAGCCATACGCATACTCGGAAATTACATCGTTAGTAAACGCCCCGAACATGGGCAAGAGACTGATCTCCGTCCCACTATCCTGGAACTCCCTCAGCCGAACCAACAACTTATCCAGATTCGTCCTCATAATCGGCTCCAGCCTCCTGACTGACTCCTTGGAGAACATCTTTGACATGGCAGCCCGCCGCGTACGATGCAAATCATGATCAGCCGTTGCGCCCGCGGCCTGCGAGAAGCCAAAAACCTGTATCATGCGCGAGTACTTGTCCCTGCGACGTCCGCCGGCGGGCATCAGCTCGGGAAGAAAAGAAGGGTCATTGATGTGCAATTCGTCAGGAGTAATTCGCACGACGTGACCGTATTTAGCGTGCATGTCGCGGATTCTGAAGAGGTATTGGCCCCCGCAGACGAAGTCATGGTAAAATTCAACCCAGAGAGTTGCTGCTGCGAGGCGCGGGCCAGGGAATTTCGCAAGCGGGTGCAGAGTGAGGCGGTAGGTGTAGAGGAGGGTGACATAGAGCACGGAGGAGGCAGCAATTGTGGTCAATGGCCAGGTGATGAGAAGATCGAGGGCAGTCATGGTTTTGCTGGTTCAGTAACAGTAGGGCCGAGAGGGCTTCGGATCCGCCCTTGGTACGTGGACGAACAAGACAGGCAACGGAAAGAAAGGAAAAGCCAATGCAAGATTCAATTCTGCTTGGTCTTATCTGATACTATGTGAATGGTGACATATGAAGAAATTCCACTCATAAAATTCGATTATCGATATTCGGAGATCATCGTAGTTCGGCTCCGATTCGAAGTCGGCTAAGACAGGAAATAATTCGGTGGATTCAAAATGCTCCGAGCATTAACAAAGTACGTCCGAGCAACAAGAAGGTACTTGTTATGGTACATCATGGTCGGAGCAGCTTGGTATTAGGCTTTCGGCCGTTATTTATCGCTGGTATACTGCTGCAAGCTTCTTGATGGACAGGAAAAGAGTGCATTTAGCCACTAGTCTTTGCACGCGAGTGCATTCAAGCGCCTCACTTTGCAGAACTTAGCTTCCTTTGTCTGCACATTGTCTGCGAGTCTGCGTTAACAAGAAAAGATCAAAAGGGTCTCCCCGGTGGCCTTATCTACTGTTGTTGGGACTGTGACTTTCTTGTCAATCAATGCTCGATACCGAAAGGAGGATGCAGATCCTCTGAAGATACGAAAAGCGCTTCAAGGATACTGCAATCGAAGATCTCGCATATGTGCGCAATCCATGTCAATGACGACATCGCTCTTTTCTCGGGCACGATCCTCAGCATCAGGTATCCACCAGACATAGCAGCTCTAGCACACCCTATCCAAAGCCTCGCCGTCTATATCTCTTGCAGACAGACTTGCCAACACCTTCTTCACTCCTCTTGACCCCCTTCTCGCCCGTTCTCGCCCGTTCTCGGCAGAAACAAAGCGCCTACACCCGACTCATCTTCGGCGTCCAATAAATACTGCGACGCACGGCCTTATCACTCTGCTACGCTTTTAGGCCGCGCCAATGCCTGCACAACAGCACAGACACAGGAATCGCGCATGATCACGAGAGTCGCAGTACCTGCTTTCGAAAAGTGGGCCGGAAGCGCGTTTGCTCGTGATCGAGAAGCTAATGGCGGCTTAGGATGTTTCGGCTCCGTGAAAATGATGAAGAGGCTGCCAAGAGAAGGATTCTAGGGCGGTGGTAATTGTTGGAGAGAAGGACCTTATGCTAGTCAAGGTCGCTGGAGAGCGACGGTAGGCCTTTTCCACCCCATGTTAGGGACCTCTGATGCAGCTGAATTGGCTCTGTAAATCGATGAGATGCGTGCCATTGCGCTACTTTACTATAGTGTCACTCAGACTTGTAGGCTCTATAGGCACCCTCGATGGGTAGAGGTGTGGCGAGCTGATCTTCTCAGCTGGCTTTGAAGTAATAGTTTCTTTGTCGGACGTCTCTGCAGGGGTCAAGTGAGCGATAATGAGAGAGCACTTTGTGCTATGAGGCTGTTTTCTCTAGTCATTAACACAGCAGACTATCAGACGTCTGAAACCACCAGCGGAAACCTAATCTGGGAAATCTTTAGCTCAGCACTTCAGATTCTACAACAGCCTGAAGCTCATGACTGCTCATCGCTCGGATCCTTCACCAAAAGACAGAGCATAAAGACAGCAGGTTCGGCCGATATGTTGAATATCGGCTTTACCCTCCGTAATCTTACGCAAAAGCCTTCTCCTTCAGCTTAACCATCAACGCCTTGGGCTCAAAGACAAGGTAAGCCTTCTGATCCATCCAATTCCAATCATTCGGGTCAGCCATCTCGAGCTCGAAATTCCAGACTAGTTTCGAGAGTATCAATCGTGCCTCTGCGAGGAAAACTCTGTCATCAAAAATTAGTCCATGAAGAAGAATGCAATCTCAACTCGATCAAAGAAATGCGCTGCAAGACGAATCATCGCATACTTACTTCCCACCCATGCAGTTTCGCCCACCCACGGAAAATGGCTGGAAAGCCTGCTTGTCATCCCTAGCGAAACGCTTCTGGTATCTCGAATCGGTTTCGGGCAGGAATCTTTCGGGATGAAAAACGTGGGGTTCCACCCAATTTTCGGGATCGTTCTGGATGTTTTGTAGGTTCACGCCGATGATATTCTGAGCACAGATTAGCGGCTGCTTCTCTCTTCTGTGATGCAGCGAAAAAAATGGCAGATGGAAGAGAAAGGATGCACTAACCCCTCCAGGAATCCAGTGGCCATCAATCATTTGGCCTTCTGGCGGGACAATTCTCGGGAGGTTGATAGGTGTTGGATGGTGAATGCGTAGGGTTTCGTTGATAACAGCAGAAAGATATGGTAAACTCATAGTAGAAGGGATGGTGATGTCGGCCTCTGACTCGAAACCTCCCCGGATCTCCTTTGTGAGTTGCTTCAAGGTCTCGGGGTAGCGCATCAGAAGATAAGTAGAGGTGGCCAATGCCACAGTCGTCAGCTGGCATCCAGCAATGACGACGGCAAGTCCATTAGTGTTAAGCTCTTTCCTTGTGATGCCTTTTGTCTGCGTCTCGTCCAGTCTCCCAACAATAGGTGTGATGAAATCCGATCTCGACGGGCCCAAGTCTCCCATTTCCAATCGACGCGAGATCTTGTCCGTCGCCACTCTCCAGCTGGTCGCCCTGTTCTTCGCCGTCAACTGAAGGAATATCCATCCGAAAATCTTGTCGAGAGGATGGAAGCGGCTCAAACTGTTTCTGACGGAGCCAAACTTTGCGCCGAGGAAAAAACCCAGGATCCAAGAGTGTTCGTTGTCGCCATCTAAGCCATAGAAGGATTCCCCAAACGTAAGGTCTGCGATAATGTCCAGAGTCGCGTATCCGTAGTATTTCGCCATGTCGACTTTACCCTCGGGATTCTTCCCGATCTCCCTACGGAGCCTTATCATCAAGAGATTGGCGTAGGAGTCGATGATTGGGGACTGGTCCTTCAATGCCCTGTCAGAGAAGGCGTTAATGAAGTTTTTTCGAATCCGGTGGTGCGTTTCTCCTGCAGCGGTGAAGAGGGATTCGGCCCCGTTCATGGGTGGTGTCTGGCTAAATGGATCCTTTGGCATAAGTGGCTTTGACGCGTATATGTCCTTCCATGCGCCAGAAGATGTCGTGGCGATCTCGTCTGGAGCAATACGAATAATGGGTCCGTATTTCGCATGGAGATTGCCAGTAAATCGCCATGTTTCACCCGTTATTGTAGAGTAGATGAGTGGCCAGCGTGAAAATGCTGTCATTTTTGGTCCTGGGTATTTAGATAACGGGTGGAAGTAGATGTCGTAGATGGCGTGGGTGACATAGTACTAAAATTCCATCTAAGCTCCAATTACGTTGGTCATTTTGTTTGTGGATACATACTAACACAAAGATGGCACTGACAGCGCTCATAGTCTGGCTGGCCGAAAATGCCAGCGGAGAAGGCACGTTGGGAAGTGTCAACATGTTGTCAAATCTGGCTCATATTCAGCATCATCAACAGAGAGTAGAAATCAAAAGGCATGAACCGTTGTGAAGACGTTGCAATATACAATTGAGGAAGTTTGCTGGTTGGTGATGGTTGACAAGACAAAATTTTTGAAAGTGAGGATGCAAAGACGCCGACTCAAATTTGTCATGTACAAAGCGATCGTCAAATGGCAAGTAAAGGTGCATAGTACATACGTCAAAGCCGTATTTTGCATCAATTTCCACAACTCAAGGTACAACCGAGCCTCTAAGGTATGAATAAGAATTGTCTGAATCCTATACAATCGGACTCTGAATAATGGGCGCCTAGGAATGTTGGTAAATACTCTCACGAGCGGCTGAAACACAGGCGGATATTGGTAGAGACGGAGGTAATGCGCAGTAACTTGATCATTTCTCGCTAGGTATCGATGGTATTATCCATCAGATAAGGGGCATTCGGATTTTGCCAACGGCTCAAGTCAAGCCCCGAAGGACCTGCATTGTGAGTTTAATCTGCCGAATAATGACGCAAAATATATAGGTTCTTTTCGCACCGAAACAGGTCCGGGTTGCACCTAAATTTCGTGCTTCCGAAGCTTCTGCAGACTTGGGCTATATGGATAAGCATGCCAGATGCATACCCCAAACCCGAACCACCCGAATTCGGTGCAGCGTGTCTTGGCGCTATATTCACGCTTCGGAAGGAGAAGAACACAAGTTTGATTGGAAGCGAATCAACACCCCAAAAGGCAGCCTCTTCTCAAACCTCTATCAGGTTCCTAAATCTCCATCAAATATTTTGGCCAAGCGCCCTGTCTTTACCTACTTACACTACAACATCCCCAAAAATTTGTAGTTTCAACAACCCCCTCCCACGCCGGCAATGTCGGTCAACCCAAACGGCCACCCGATGGCCTCAGTAGCGGTATTTTGTCCGCAAAGCAAAGCTCCTGGGGAGAACTATCTCACTCAACTACACTTCTTCCTCCGCAACAACAAGTATCTCGAACCCTTTGTGCAAACCCTGCTCGACCTGAAAGACGTATGGACCATCCTCGCCAACGAACGTGAGGACATTTCCGATCTGGGCCAAGGGCCCCGATACATGCACAATTTCTCAGAATGGATCACCACGGGAAAATCATCCCAAATCGCCAACTGCATGTCCGGAATCATATCGCTTCCGCTACTCGTCGTAATCCAAATATGCCAATATTTCCAGTATCTGGAGCTCCACGGGATGTCACACTCCCAATTCATGGCACAGCTCCGAGCTGGGGGCGGTATCCAGGGGTATTGCGGTGGCCTACCACCGGCCATTGCAATTGCTTGTTCGAGAAACGAAGCCGAGGTCGTAGAGAACGCTTCAACAGCCGTGCGAATTGCACTCGCAATTGGGGCTTACGGTGAACTCGGAGATGATGAATCCGTGCCAGGAGCAACGACTATTGTTGTTCGAACGAAACGAGTCGGCCAGGGGGATGAGTTGATCGAAAAGTTTCCCGGGGTGAGTTCCTCAAACGGTCATTTATCTTCTAGCTCCTAAAAGGCAATTATTCTAAAAAGTGCACGCAGTCATATATATCCGCAGTTACAGACCCGAAAACAATCAGCATCGTCGGGCCAGTGCCCGTTCTCCTGAAGCTCCAATCTTACGCACGAGAGCAGGGCATGCTCGTGCAAGAAATGCACATCCGAGGCAAAGTGCACAATCCCGAGAATGCCGAACTTGCCCAGAATCTGTGCAAGCTGTGCGACAGAACCGAGATTCTTCGGCTTCCTCATGCCAGTAATTTGCGGGCCCCCGTGAGGTCCAACAAGACGGGCGATCTGATCATAGAAGGATCGCTCACGCACGAAATAGTGAACGTAATCCTTGCGTCACGGTGCGAATGGTATACACTGCTTACAGAGATAGCCAAGGACCTTGAATTGTCCGGACGTCGAACTCATACATTTGCGACATTTGGAATTGGGGACTGCATTCCGTTATCCCCATTTCACAAACTTCAGCTTCAGATAACGAAAGTGGATGTCCAGTCTCTTATAACCGAAACCACGCACAAAGACCGGACAAATAGACTGGAAGGTGGTTATTCTTATCCAAAAGACGCTGTCGCCATCACCGGCGCTTCATGTCGCCTGCCTGGAGCAAACAGCATGGACGAGCTCTGGGATCTCATTTCCAGCGGTACTTCTCGACATACGGAAGTCCCCACGGACAGATTCGATTTACATGGGAGCTTCCGCGCATCTCAGGACCGCAAATTCACCGATAAGAGGAAATTCTATGGCAACTTTATTGATCATGTAGACAGTTTTGACCATGCATTCTTTCGCACTAACCCCAAAGAGGCATTAAACATGGATCCCCAACAACGCGTACTCCTCGAACTTGCTTATCAAGCCATGGACTCAAGCGGCTACTTGGGCTCGCATCGACGCGAATCAGGAGACCCTGTTGGTTGTTTCATAGGCGCCAGCTTCGCGGAATATCTTGACAACACAAACGCTCATGGACCAACTGCATACACCTCAACCGGTACGATCAGAGCTTTCCTGTGCGGTAAGATAAGCTACTATTTTGGCTGGAGCGGTCCCTCTGAAGTTTTAGACACGGCTTGCTCATCGTCTCTCGTCGCCATCAATCGAGCCTGCAAAGCTCTTCAAACAGGTGAGTGTACTATGGCTCTCGCAGGAGGCGTCAATATCATGACCGGGATAAACAACTTCATGGATCTGGCCAAAGCCGGATTCTTAAGTCCTACAGGCCAATGTAAGCCGTTTGATCAAGCTGCAGATGGCTATTGTCGCTCTGAAGGTGGAGGGTTGGTTGTTCTGAAACTGCTCAGCCAAGCATTGGCAGATGGCGATCAGATTCTTGGTGTCATCCCCGGCATAGCGACTAATCAGGGCGGACTGTCTTCCTCCATCACGATTCCGCATTCTCCTGCGCAAAAGAAACTGTATCAAACCGTTTTGCGCCAAGCCGGAATGAAGCCAGACCAAGTGTCCTATGTCGAGGCTCACGGGACAGGTACTCAAGCCGGAGATCCATTAGAGATAGCCAGTATCCGAGAAGTCTTTGGGGGGAATGACAGAACCGACCTGCTGAATATTGGCTCTCTCAAAGGCAACCTCGGCCACGCAGAGACCGCAGCAGGTATTGCCAGTATGCTCAAGATTCTCGCCATGATCAAAAACGCCGGCATTCCACCCCAGGCTAGTCACAAATCCCTCAATCCCAAGATCGCTGCGTTAGATACAGACAAGATGACCATTGCCTCAAAAGCTGCTCGTTGGGAGGCCGAATTGTTGACAGCCTGTGTGAACAGTTACGGAGCAGGAGGAAGTAATTGTGCCATGATCTGTTGCGAAGGCCCTCCGCAAAAGATAGAAGTCTCCAAGCAAATCATGACAGCTGAAGCGGGATCAACATATCCGATAATCATAAGCGCAGCGTCACAAGAAAGTCTGTACGCAAATGCCGAGAGTCTGAGTCGATACCTCCAAAAGACAACTCCAAAGCCCAATTTGGGCGATGTGGCTTTCACACTCAGCAAGAGACGTAAGCTTCACAGTCAAGCCTTCGTCACCTCCACATCCGACATCAACGTATTGGCACAAAGTCTCAAAAGTGAGGCTCAAAACTCTTTTGAGGTGCCTCGAACGCCAAAACGAGTGGTCCTAGCTTTCGGAGGGCAAACCAAGAAAACCGTAAACATGAAGAGAAGCCTGTACGAATTCCACCCACGACTAAGGAACTACATCGATGAATGCGACAAGATCGTCACAAACCTTGGCTTTTCCACATTACTGCCCTCAATCTTTCAATCAGAACCGTTGACAGACGTAGTAATGCTGCAATGCGGCACATTCGCCATGCAATTCGCATGCGCCAAATGCTGGGTCGACGCCGGTCTCCAAGTGGACGTAATGATCGGCCACAGCTTTGGCGAGCTGACGGCCATGGTAGTATCCGGGGTGCTCTCACTTCGAGACGGCCTCAAACTCGTCGCTTCTCGAGCATCGCTGATGGCAACAAAGTGGGGTCCAGAATGTGGAACCATGCTCGTGATCCATGGTAGCCGCGACATTGTGCAAGGCTTGATCGCTAGCATCAACGCTAGTTCACCTGAGCCAGAAATCGAAATCGCATGCTACAATGCTCCATCAAGCCAAGTCGTAGTAGGCAGCTCTCTCGCCATTGATCAAACCGAGACTCTACTAAATAGCAACCCACGCTTCTCCGGCATCCATAGCCAGCGGCTCGATGTGACTCATGGATTCCACTCCAAATTCACAAAAGCCATCCTCGACGATCTCGACCAGGTCTCAGCATCATTAACCTACTGCAAACCGGAAACACCCCTTGAAACCTGTACCGCCGAGCCGAGCGACCAGTTCTCAGCGAAAACACCTTCTCAACATGCACGAGAACCCGTGTATTTCTCGGACGCTATTCAGAGAATTGAGAAACGTCTTGGTCCCTGCATCTGGCTGGAGGCCGGTATGGACTCGCCGATCATTCCAATGATCAAAAGAGCCTTGACCACACCAGATGATCATTCTCTTCAGGCTATCAAGATGTCAGATTCTCAGGCGTCCACGAAACTGATGTCCAATGTGACGACTGCTTTCTGGCGTGAAGGAATCCCGGTAACACACTGGAACTTCCTCCCGCCAAGAAGGAATGCCTACAAGCAAATCTGGCTCCCACCGTACCAGTTCCAGCCAACAGGACACTGGCTCAAGAACATCGATCGAGTCATGGAGGCACAGGAGAATGTCGTAGTCGAGAAGACGACAATGGTAGAAAAGCCCCAAGAACCAAAAGCGCCATTGAGATTGGTGAATGTTAGAAAATGTGAAACCAAGAACGACCGCTCCAGAGAATTCGAAATTTTCTTGGGAACGCAGCGTTTCATCAAGATCGTATCTGGCCACGCGGTTCGACAAAGACCACTATGTCCGGCGTCAATGTACATGGAGTGTGCAGCAATGGGCGTGCAGCTGCTCCAAGGACATATGGAAGCCGGCACTCTTTGCTTCCTCGACCTCTCCTTCCAGGCAGCTTTGGGCGTCGACCTGGCCCGAGAAGTTTCCTTGACACTCGAAAAGTCCAACGACTCACAAGCATGGAGCTTCGTGATCAAAAGTTTTTCCAAAGCCGATCCAAAGTCAAGGTCCTCAACGCATGCGAAAGGCAAAATTGTGCTGACCACGCAGCCTGATTTCAGAACATACGAGAGACTTATCGCTGACAGAATGAATGAGCTGGAAAGCAAGCCAAACACCGAGAAGCTGATGTCTAACCGGGCCTACGGGTTATTTTCCCAAGTTGTCCACTACGCTGACTTCCTCCAAGGAATTTCGTTCATCACACTGGACAAGGCTGAGGCAATAGCGAATATTGACCTCCCCAAAGAAGCCCAATTCGGTGCCGAGGAGAGTACAGTAACTCAATACTGCGATACCGTAGCCATAGACACGTTCATCCAAGTGGTGGGCCTCCTCATAAACAGCAGCGCCCTCGTGACCAGCGAAGACGTCTACGTCGCCACAGGAGTGGACCACGTCTCGATGTCCTCAGCCTGCGACTTCCACAACCGCTCGTCCTGGACCGTCTACACAAAGTACACAAGTACGGGCGAGGGTCAAGCAGCAGGCGATATCTTTGTTATGACACGCGAAGGGGCTCTGGCCATGACCATCACAGGGGCACAGTTCACCAAGCTCTTAATCTCGAAGCTCGAGAGATTTCTAGACTCTGCCAACGCAAAGCCGTCCCAAGGGACTGCCATGAGCAATAAGGGTCTCCCACAGGCACCGGTCAATTCCTCCAAGTCGACATCCACAGTAACGTCCGTCGAAGAGACCGAGACCCCGCCAGGCATGGACAACAGCAGCAGGGCGACATCGATCAATAGCGATAGAGGAGCTGTAACGCCGGAGGCAGTGGATGAGGGCGCTGAGAAGAGCCTGCGAAACATTATTGCGACCTACACAGGGCTTTCTCCAGCGGAGATAGCGCATGATGCCAACATTGGCGATCTAGGCGTGGACTCTCTAGCCGCAGTTGAACTCGCAGATGAGCTCCAGACACAGTTCGGCAAGGACGTCGAAGCCGAGGATCTCCTTACAAGCAGCTACGGAGCTCTCTCTGAACTCCTTATTCCTTTCGCCTCGACCAAGAAAGCGACGTTGCTTATTTCCAGTAACTCAGGGCCCCAGGCCGCAATTCTTACTCCACCATCATCCTCATCCTCATCCTCGTCCTCGTCTAACGTCAACGCTAGCGCACAGAACACGCAAGGCCACCAAGTCGCTTTGAAATTACTTTCCGATACCTCAGGAGCCTCCATCGCCTCCATCAACGGCAAAGCCACCCTTCAGGAACTCGGTATCGATTCACTCTCCGCGGTCGAGCTCAAAAGCGACCTGGAGGACGCATTCGAAATCGAAATCGAAGACGATAGGTTTACCCTGGACTCCACCGTGAAGGAGGTCCTGGACTTCTTAGGAGTAGGAGGGGCATCCCAGGAGGCATATTCTTCGCCGGCAGGCGCTACAAAGTCCAAAGATCAGACAGGCCAAGAACAATCAAGCACCTTCGAGAAGGAAATTCCTGCCGAGAAAGGACGAGGCAAAGAGGTTGAACTAGCCAGTCCCATGGAAGCGCTGATCCAATGTGAGGCGTCCTTCGACCAAGCAGCTACCAAGCGTGGATTCTTAAATTACTGGACAGAAGTAGCTCCGAAGCAAGACGAGCTACTGCTGGCATATATATGCGAGGCATTTCAAGCGCTCGATTCAGACATTGGTCAAGTTCCAAAAGGCCAACAGATTCCCTCGATTTCTCATCAGCCGAAACATAAGAAGGTGGTGAACCGACTGCTTGAGATCCTCGAAAAGCATGACCTCTTGACGAGGCAGGGATCGGCTCTTATCCGCGGCAGCAGGAAGACACCATCCACGCCTTCTCAGCAACTCCATGAGCAGTTCCTTGCACAGTTTCCCCCCTACGCTGGTGAAGCTCGACTCATGGCCCTGACAGGCCCAAAGCTAGCGGACTGTCTGTCCGGCAAGACCGACGCCGTAGCCCTCATGTTCAAAGGCGCTGCAGCCCAAAAAGTCATGGAAGACTATTATTGCGCCTCGCCAATGCTATCCACCTTAACGGAACAAATAGTAACCTTCCTCCGCGCCGTCATGACATCCAGCAGCACCACACCCAGTGACACCCCCATCCGAATCCTCGAAGTAGGTGCCGGCTTCGGCGGCACAACGACGAGGCTCGGCGAAGTAATTCAAGTGAGCGGGGTGCCCACCTCCTACACATTCACCGACATCTCGCCCTCGCTCGTGAAAGGCGCCAAGACCAAATTCGCAAAGTACCCGTGGATGGATTTCCAAGCCTTGAATCTTGAAAAGGACATGCCCGCCTCGCTCTTGAATACCTACGATATTGTCATTGGCACCAATTGCGTGCACGCGACAACAAACAAGACGAAAACCATCAGCCGGCTGAAGACAACTCTGAACGCCCAAGGCTTCATGGTGCTCTCAGAGGTGACACAGCTGGTTGACTGGTACGATATCGTCTTCGGGCTGCTGGATGGCTGGTGGCTCGCCAACGACGGGTCGACCTACCCCCTACAACCCCCAGAGTCTTGGGTAAGGTCCTTCGAACAAGCCGGCCTCAGCAGGATATCGTATTCTCAGGGCCCGAGTCCAGAATCCAATACGCAGCGACTGCTCGTAGCATCTAACGACCAGAAGGTAGCTGCACCCGCTCGTGCCGAAGGGAAGCAGCACGGCGTGCAGACAGTCGTGTATAAAGAGATAGACGACACTCAGATCGAGGCAGACATTTACGTGCCCGCTCAGGCTTCCGCAAAAGCCATGCCAGTCGGTACACACTCATCTCCCAACCAGCGATACACTAACCCCTAACATCCCACCACCGCATTCCTGCTAACTCATGCCTCTGCTGTTAGCACTCATGATCCACGGCGGCGGGCACATGACACTCTCTAGAAAAGCGATCCGACCCTACCAGACTGCCTCCCTCCTCGCCCACAATATATTACCCGTCAGCATCGACTACCGGCTCTGTCCAGAGATAAATCTCATTGACGGGCCTATTGCGGATGTATGCGACGCGTATGCGTGGGCACAGACGGGCTTGCAGGCTGTCGTGAGAAGCAAAGGGATTTTGATTGATGAGAAGAGGATAGTGGTGATAGGATGGTCGACTGGTGGGCATTTGGCCATGACGACGGCGTGGAAGAGTAAAGAGGCAGGTTTGACACCTCCAGTGGCGATCTTGAGCTTCTATGGTCCTACTGATTTCGAGTCTGGAGGTGAGTTTGTTCCTCACTATGCCAGGATAAAGAAGACCGGCTAACTACTAGCCTCCGCCACTAACAGATCTCGATGTCCGCCGGGCCGAAATGTATCCGGAACGGCGGCTGTCGATGGATAAGATCATCTCCTCTCTGCCTACCAAACCTGTAAGACACTCTTTGCTCAGAAGAAACACCCTCTCCCCTACCCCTTCTATCCCCTTCTCCCTGCCCTCCCCTCTCCGCTCTTTCCTCGCACCCTGAAACCTCCCACACCCACGCCAACCCCCCAACAGATAACGAGCTACACCACCACCCCTACCTCCACCGACAGCAGCCACCTGGGCTGGCTACGTCCCGGCGACCCCCGCTCAGAACTCGTCCTCTCCCTCTTCAAAGAAGGCCACGGCCTCCCCCTCCTCCTTAACGGTATCCGTCCCCCTAACGGCAGGTCCTGGTCCACCAAGCCGCCAGCCGACCTCATAGCTGCTATATCCCCCCTGTCTCATCTCCGTCGCGGCACTTACACGACGCCGACCTTTTTGATCCACGGGACGAACGACGAAATCGTGCCGTATCATACTGCGGTGGCGTTTAGTGAGGCGATACGGGAGATGGGGGTGAGGGGGGGGTTGGGGAAGGTGAAGGGGGTGAGGCATATTCATGATTTGGAGCTTAGAGAGGGGAGGGAGGGGTGGTGGGAGGGTGTCGGAGTTGGGTATGCGTTTTTGTTTGGTGAGTTGGGGCTGTGAAGGGGAAGAGGATTAGGAGTTTTTGGGAACTTTGTTTGTTTGTGCTTCCTCTTTGGAAGGGGTTTTGGTGAGTGCGATAGACTGTCTCAGATCTTTCTATAGCATTCATAACGTCGTAATCTGATCTACTCTAATCAGGGGTATAATGAAAAGAATCTCAAGCGGCGCACTCCGCTCCCTACCAAATTTTGCCGCAAAGTCAAATGAGGGGGAAAAACCACCCCGTTCCATCACTAAAACTCATCGGCCCCCTTCAACACCCTCCTCAAACTCCTCAACTGCTCCTTCACACACTTTGTCCTCCCCTTCGTCAAAGACTCCACAAACTCCCCACTGACACTCGCCCCCAAAACCCCCCTCCCCTCCCCCTTCCTCTTCCCAACCCTGTATCCTTCCGGCAAGCCCAAGGCCACTTCAATTTCCCCAAGCACGTGCACACTTATCTGCAGCAGTATCTTGATCTGAAACGTTCCAAATCTATCCAACGAGACGCCCCCGACCTGCATGCCCGGGAAGACGAGGGGAATTAAATCGACGCGGTCGGTATTGTGGGGAGGGAGGGCAAGCATGTACTCGAGTATGTGGGCGTACAAAATGCTGTGTAAGTGGATGATGCGAACGTAGCAGGTGAGGAGCTGAAGAATGGTCGCCGTGTCAGTAAGGGAAGGCGGCTTGGAGGCGTCAGAGTTGCCAGTGGGAAGCTTGTGTTGTGGATGTCGCATCGATCCGTCCATAGCAGGGTAATCATCATCCAGGGTTGAAGCTGAGGGCGAGGCGCCGCTGTCGCTGGAATTCCAGATAGAATTTTCGTGGGTCCTTGAAGACAGAGAAGGAGGAGGAGGGGTCAAAGGGGAGGAAGGAGTGGCTGGTGCGGAAAAGGAAGTCAGCAGCGTCAGGAAAGTATTGGAACTATTCAAGACGTTGCCCACCAGGTGGTTTTGGAAGACTGTCGCCGTGGCGCCGGACGTAGGCTGATGTTCCTCGGGATCGATGGCAGCCAATTGCGCGTACAAATCTATTGCTAAGTCAGAGAGCTCCTGCATGCGTCGATGTTGGTTTTTTGGCATCGAGGTGGTGTCTTCGTCGCACCTCATAAGGGTTCCCCGTTCGGCCAAGTCTCTGAAGAGAACGGACTTGGCCGTCGAGCTAATGCCAAAGTTTGCGGATAGCTCCGCGCTTCCTCTGTCCCTGTCTCGAGCTCCACCCAGTCGAACGTTCAAAGCCTTTGTGTGCTTGAAAGGTGCTGCATGGGCGCTTCTACTCGGTAAATCAAGATCCATTGCCTCATCTGAAGTCCCAGGTATCTGCATATTGTTTGACCATGTTTGTGTACGCGCTCCATTTGCCTCGATACCCACCTCTCGAAGTTTTTCGCCCTTACTACTCGGCGGAGCAATCGGTATCTGAATATCCATTGGCTGCGCTTGATACTGTTGAAAAGCCCAGCCGTACTCGGGATCAAAGGATTCAAGACCCGAGGCTTCTCCTGCATCGTTGTTGTAAAACGTCGATAACGTTTCGTCTGGCCAGGGCAAGGTTGCAGACGAAGATCCAGAACATGTGGAAAAGTCCAGGTTGTATCCAGGCAAGATGCTCGAGGTCTCATGCGCAGACGAAGGGTTTACTGCATGTACCGGAATCGTATCCTCGGACTCCCCTTCATTCTCCTGCTCCGCAGTATTCTCTTCTACCGACCAATCACTGCCCCGCTCTCCAATTCTACGCTGGCCCTGCCCTCCATTCCCATTGCTGTTGATAAGGCTACCATGGGTGCTTGGATTGACGATAGCCCTCGAGGCCATCCCACTTTTTTTGCCATTCCCTCTCCGCTCCTTGCGAGGGGGTTCATTGGATGCGGGAAGTCTGCCGGCACGTTTTTGTATACCAAAGTTGCAAGTGGCACCTGCTCTGAAACACCGGATACACTCAGCTTGAGGGGAATCCTGGCTCACGTCCGCGCGTAGACATCTGAGTTTCTGGCCACGACAGCGATCACAAGCTCCACGTTTACCTCCACCAGAGTGTGGCTGCGAGAGCGCACTAGTCATATCGCCCTCAGGAGTCGACATAATGTATGATATATTTGAATCTAGGGCCAAGGCTACAATTGAAAGCAGTCCGTCTCGGCCTCATTACATCTGGTCGACAGCATTCCGTTGGTTCTTAAAGCGCAATACTGGCTTGGTGGTCAGAGGAGTGAGGGACTAGGGTCGACTTTAGGAGTGCACAAACTTGAACCCCCTTCGGAATCCTATGCACGACCTGCATGAATGAGATTGCCGAGCCCAGCGGATAGGTTGACGGAAAGCTAGGGCTCTGGATCGGGCCTTTGTCAAGGTTCTGCATCCACTTTCCGTTCCCGGTTTATATGTGGCACTGTGGGGTTCAACGCTTGAAACTCAAACACATTATCATAGGGATTCGCGGAGACGCGTCCGAACGTGCCATGCGCGATACTTGCAGGGTAATCGAGATTTCAGGTCCTCGAAGGGGACGGCGATCACTTCGATCATGTAGATCCGATCCGATCCGATCAATCGACTCCAGTAAAGTGCTTTAGCCTCGTTGACAGTGCATGGAAAAGTGGAACAGTGTAAAGGTGTAAAAGTGTAGGCGGAAGTGGGCTTACCTGACCCATCCATTACAGAGTCCGAACAACCCCTCGTTCCAAAGGCAAGCAGTCGATCAGATCATCACCCATGTCGATAGTTGACGTGGTCGAATTAGAGGCACCGCGACATCGATGGCGACTAAAGCCGTGGAGTCGAGATTACAAGGATCGGGGGTTCTTGGCTGAGATTTGAGTGGATTATTTCATCTAGCAATCAACTCCTCTCAACTGCCGACAGGGCAAGCATTCCCTGTCGAATTCCTTCGCAAAGCGTCCCTACTTTTGTGGAGCAAATCGCTCGTCCACTTCTTTTTGCGGAAACGTGGAAAGAAAAACAGTGTTCGAACAGTACTAGTATGTATAGGGCTACTCTAGCCAGGCTCTTCACTGAATGCTAAGAGGGTTCTCATATATTCCCTGTGGAAAACGTGGATAATGAATTTATCATAGGGACAGAATCATGATGTTGATGAAGTGTGAATCTGATTAATTGCTGAAAGGTATGTTTTCTACCTTAGTTGATGCATTCCCCGTCGCAAAGGCAGCTCCTGTAAGCTATGCGACCGTTCTCACTAGCTATGTAGCAATGCAATGCCAGCTCCTGTTGGCCTCAAGGGGACAGAGAGAAGCATGGGTGCTCTAGCCTTTGGCAGACTTTTCCCGACGAAATAACAAACGGACATTAACTTCTGCGACCTTGTAGCCGCAGAAGGGTGTAGCATTCGATAGACCTCCAACCAAGGAGAAGGTCCAGGCTCTAGCCGTTGATCGATCTCATGCCAGCCGGGTGGTATCTGTCACCTGCCACTTCGCAAGTTGCAAGTATTTGGTCAATCTCCACCATTTCCTCCTCGTTTAGCTCGACGTCGCTCGCTTTCCCATTTTCAATGACGCGGTCGACTGTCGTGGCTCCTGGGATGGGAATGATCCTAGGCATCCCCTTCTGTTTCGACAGACTCATAATCCAGGCAAGTGCTAGCTGGGCTGAAGTGCACTTCTTCTTTTGGGCCATAGTCTCAAGTTTCTTAACAAGTCTCATGTTTTTTTCGAAGTTGGGTGGTTGAAAGCGTGGTAGCATTCTTCGAAGGTCGTTTTCGGGGATATCGTCGAAGGATTTGATCTGGCCGCTCAACATGCCGCGGCCCATTGGGCAATAGCTATTGAAAGAATATTAGCTACCCAAAGCGTGAGCGCTCAATGAACTTACGCAATAATTGGAATGCCCAGCTCGGCACACGCCTCAGTGATACCGTTGGACAAGGGCTCCGTAGAAAAGAGGGAGATTTCGACCTCCACGGCCACGATTTTCGTAACCTTGGCCGCTTCACGGATGGTATTCGCATTCACCTCGCTCAGAGCAACCCCTCCGATCTTGCCCTCCTTCACCAACTCCTCAAGCGTAGCTAACGTAGCCTCAAGCGGAGTGTTCGGGTCTCGACGTGCGCATTGAAACATGTCTATCTTTCCTTTCCCACCTAGCATATCCACACAACGCTCCACGCTCTGCCTCACAAATTTCGGGCTACCATCAGGAGTGAAGTCCGGCTTGAGAGCGCCCTTAATGTTCAATACCACTTTGTCGGCGTCTTCGGGATATTTGGTGAAATAATTCTTCAGCAAGGTAAGCGAATTGACATCGGGCGACGGCCCGTAGAATTCTCCGCCGTCCCAGAGGTTGCAATTTTGAGATAGAGCTGCGCGCATTGCGGCGAAGGATTGCTCTTCAGGTGGGATGGCGTTACGCCTGGTCAGCCCTGCAAAGAGAGGTTAAGGTGGTTGAGCTGGCTGAAAGTGCGTGGGAAGCTAACCGAGAAGGCCGTAGCCGACGCTGCCGACTTTGCGGCCAAACATTTCAGCAGACATTGTTGCGGAGCTTGAGTATGAGATGCGAGAATCGAAGATAGCGGATGACAGCGAATGAGAGGCAAATTCTGAAGGGAGGATATTGGGGGAGGCAGGTCCGAATGAGTATGGTGAGCTCAATGACGCTCATGGATTGGGTTATGGAAAGGCTGGAGGAAGAGGATGGGGAGGAATACAGAGAAAAACAAGCGGAGATGCGGTGGGGGAAAAAGAAGCTGAAAGAAGAAGGCAGGGCTGAATTGACGAGACACACAACGGCGATAGGCAATAATTTTCACCGAGGCCGAAGAGCACGAGCGAGACCAGAGCAGGGTTAAGTGGGATAAATGATCGGAGTACGGAGTAGATCGACACCTCTCCATCTTGTTGCATATCATTCTCTATCTCCGTCCATAGAGCGACTCTTCCCTACTCGGAGCCAAAGAGAGGCTGCTTCCTCCACCGTCTGATCTAACTTTGCTCTACTCGAGCTCTAACGTAGTCTTCCGGCTCGGCCCCCCAATGCCCCGTTCCGCGAAACCGTTGCTCTAAGCTAGGGGCAGATCATATGCTTAGCATACATATGCCCGACAAATAACACACACACTTCCCCGGACGTATTTCATCATCTGCGAGATTAACTTGATGCAAGCACCTTGCTCGCTTCGGAAGCAAGCCAGATACATTCATCTACATACGGACCAATATGATGGACAACGATGATAGACAGCGCCCTTCCGGCCAATCTTCCTCTTCCTCTTCCTCTTCGTCTTCCTTTTCCTTGAGCGCAGCAAGCCAGCTTCGGAGCAGAATCGCTCTTTCGGCATTCGGCTGCAGTCGTCGCTGCAATGACATGCAAACATGCATATGACTGTCTGGCACAGGCTGGTTCCACTCTTGTGAACGTGTGCCAAATCGGGGATTTGTGGATCACGAGCGGCCTTCTCCGAGTTGGCCGAGAAATCCCATGCAATGCCATGACGCGCTAGCATCGGGTCTCTGCCGCGGGCCATGACGTTGGAATCCACCGAAGTCCGAAATTGTGTCCTTGTCACCTCCGAATCGAAGTATTGGAACCGTCTTACGAATTTTGATGGTCACATCTGAACCCTATTCAGTTGAAGTATCCCATTGGGAGATAAGAAAAAGTAAACGAACCTTTCTTTTATTATCAAACACTTAGTCAGCAAAAAAATAATATGTTATAACTTTATTAAATCTATATTTTCAGCCTGGTAAGGCTGAAATTTAGCTGGTTAGCTGAGTTTTAGCTGGGTTTTAGCTGAATCGAGCCGACTTTTCCAGGTTTTGCCATCGATCAAAAAGTTAACGGTCAAACTCATTTTGCCAATGTTTCTAATTCATTTAATAAATTTCAAATTACTTGTTATTTAATATTAAAAGAATTTTAAATTATGATCTACGTTTACTCTTTAATATCTATTTTTCATATAATTCTAGACTGGTCGCGTCGAGCCGAGTCATCGAGGTCGAGCCGGGTTCCCGGCCCGTCAAGACTCGATTCGGGTCAGGATTTTGGAACCGAGTATTCGAGCCGAGTCAGGATTTTGGTATCGAGTATTCGGGCCGAGTCACGATGTTGGTATCGAGTATTGATCCGGATTCCCGACCCGACCCGCCAAGATATGATTTACTACTACTAATATCTATCTGATAATGCAATAGGGTAATGCAATTGATCCGGCCGCACCTTCATGACCCATGAGGATACTGACTACTACTGATAGGGATTTCCCCACGAGTATTGGTCAGAACTCACGGGGATACTGACTACTATTGATACGTGTTTCCCCAGCTTAGTAATTAATACGTAGTCAAGCATAAGCTTTAATCAATTGCATTACCCTGTTGCATTATCAATAGTACATTATCAATAGTGCTCGGGAAACCCCTATCAGTAGTAGCCAATATTCCATGAGCTCTGAAGGTGCCGATCACTACCTATGAATCATGCTCGGGAAACCTCTATTAGTAGTAGCCAATATTCCATGAGCTCTGAAGGTGCCGATCACTACCTATGAATCATGCTCGGGAAACCTCTATTAGTAGTAGCCAGTATTCCCATGAATCCTGAAGGTGCTGGCCCTGCTCGGGAAACTTCTACTAGTAGTAATCAGTATTTCTTCCCATTGAATCCTGAATTTTCGATTGCTTGGCGGGTCGGGTCGGGAATCCGGATCCTGACCCGGCTCGAGGTCGATATCGAGCCGGGTCACGAGATTGGTATCGAGTATTCGGGCCGGGTCACGACATTGGTATCGAGTACTCGGGCGGGTCAGAAAGTAGGTATGAAAACCCGGCCCGGCGGTCAGTCTATATAATTCTACATAATTTGCTGGTAAAATGTTATTAGAATCGACGTTGCCAAGAATTATCAACAATGCTGCAACCGCTAAATGATCGCTGCTCCTCTAATCCCAAGGTGTGGCACTTCTCATCAACCAAGATCTGCTACCCTCTAAAGTCTACCACCCACCCTCTCAAAGAAGCTTCTCCACCAGAAAGTTCTTCAGTGTCGCCGTCATTGATTCCTGTGCCGAGGAATAAGGTGTTAGCTGGAGAGATGTCTCGTAAGTGGCGCAAATGTACCGAGCTCCCACACCATTCGTGAAGATATGCCTGAAAGTCTTTCATTCGATGACGCCGTCGATAGGATCTGCTTTCCAGATCTTGAAGATCTCAAAACATAAAGCTGAGAAGATGAAAAGCAAGAGGCCTCTCACGCCCCACTGGAGAGGACCATTTCTCAAAAGTTCGAGTCCTGCGCAGCCATGAGCTCGCGATTGTCAATCTTTACTCTTCTCTCCGTCGTTGCGACGGTCTTGGCTCAAACAGGTCCAGAAGTAGCCTTCTACTTCAGGGAAACTCTGTCCAATGCTTCTGCAGTTTATCTTCCCTCTAAGACCAACTATACGTTGGAGACTACACAGAGATGGAACGCCTTCAGCGCGCCAACATATCTTATTTCTGTGAAACCAACTACCGATCTTGATGTCCAGAAGATTGTCCGTCAATTCGTGTCAAGCATTGGCCCTCCTGGACAAGACTACAAGAACATGCCGCTAACAGTTCTGGGAACAGATCGAATATGCTTATCATCACAACATCTCATTCCTCGGCACAGGCGGTGGGCACGGCTACTCAGCAACTCTGGGTACAATCCAGAACGGGATTGAGATCGACCTTGGCCATTTCAACACCATCTCCATTGACCAAAATGCTAACACCATGACAATTGGTGGATCTGTTCACTTCGCCAACGTTACAGGGCCATTGTACGATGCTGGAAAAGAATTCCGTACGTAAATTACATTTGAAATCTTTTGGACCGTAACGTTGCAAAGATCATGATCTAAGACTTTCATGTACAGAAGTTGGCTCGTGTTCCTGCGTTGGCATGGTCGGTGCTACACTCGGCGGCGGTGTCGGACCCTACGGAGGCTTGCACGGTCTTGAGATTGATGGACTCCAATCCGTCAGCCTAGTAACAGGTACTGGTTCCTTAATTAATGTTTCAGCGACCAGCCATCCCGATCTTTGGTGGGGCATGCTAGGGGCGGGCTTCAACTTCGGCATCGTAACATCAGCCACATATCAAGTCTATGATTTTACAAACAGCGGTCAAACCATGAACGCAGATTTCAGGTTCCATGCGAGTCAGAACGGATCCCTCTACGAGTTCGCGCACTCCTTTGCTGGCAGATTACCGGACGCCTTCTCAATAGATATAGCAATCGCCTATAACGAGGCGTTTGGAGGCGTAAGTCATCATCTACTGTTCAATTCCTGGCGGCGAAAAGTGCCTGCTGACATTACCTCCAGACATACATTTTCGCCAACTTCCTTTATGTTGGCCCATTGAAAGAGGGCATGGCGCTCATTCAGCCGTTAATAGATCTCGGGCCCTTCGACCAAAACATCACCATGATCCCCTGGAAAGACATCCAGACCTCTTCCAAATTCGGGATCGACGCTCTCGCTTGTATCAAAGGAAACTTCCACAGTGTCTGGGGCCTCAATCTTTACCAAATCGACGTCCCGACCCTCATCAACGCAGTAAACTACATGGACACCATCTACGCGCAGTACCCTGGCTTCCGCCGAGCATTCCTCGCCATAGACATGTACGCATCTCGAGTCATCGAGTCTGTCCCTGACGACGCAACCGCCTATCCTTACCGGAACGCCACCGCACGCTTGTAAGTCAGAAATTTACCACCTGAAACCCCAGTCTCCACACCAAATATCTAACAATCACCTTCCAAATCCCCAGCCTCCTCGACGTCGGCTTCACAAACAGCTCCCTCGCCACCGCCGCTTCCCAAGTCGGCCGCGACGCGCGCAGTATTTTCATTCCGACGAGCGGCGCTAGCTCCAGCAACATCGAAGTTTATGTCAATTATGGGCACGGCGATGAAGGGCCGCTGGGGTGGTACTCTGAACGGAAGCTTCCGCGGCTGAATGCACTCAAGAACCAATATGATCCTAATAAGCTATTTTCACATTATAACGCGTTGGAAGCCACTTATGACGTACCCAAGTACTAGTTAGTGATGGAGAGGGCAAAGAGGGATCGAGGGAAGAGCTTGGTGGGATTGTGTTGTCGGCTGCAATTTTGGTTAGGTTTTGAGTGTTAAAGGTAATTTAATAAGGGAGCCGCTACCCGTACACCCCCCTTTGCTTACATGTACACCCCCCCGGGGAACCTGAAATTTCCATTGTGCATCACTCAGTTACACACCAAATTTAGTAGGCAATTCAAGGGTTTACATATGATTCTGAGCAACCTCTTCACAGTAATTTTGCACTGTTTAAAGAGCTTCAATTTCGTGTTCAAAGAGCTTCAATATCGCTGTTTCAGCACCTTCTTCGCTACATATGAAACGCTGCAAACAGGTCTGCATCCGTTTGGATGAAAGGGGGTGTGACAGCACGTTCATCTCGCTGCCCCCCTTCACCTCGCTGCCCTCCACCTCGCTGTTCTTCACCTCGCTGCCCTTCACCTCTTGCCCGTGTGAGACCTCGATCCCGGCTTTGGTAAGAGAACTTATTGATTCCCGAATCTCCTCTGTCATGGCTAGCCTTCGAAGAGCTGAATGAGCTGAGGCGAGTGTAGAAGTATGATTGTGACCCTCGTTTTGTATGACTTCAAGATATCAGTCACTCTTCTTGTTTCGTTTGCCGACGACGCTGAAAGAACACTTCATGAGTCGTGTGTCACTGTGAAGACGTCTTTCAAAATTCGCTGAGTTTAGACTTGCTTTTCCCTCACGATTGCATCGTATATAGACGATTCGATCAACATCTTTCTTGGACTTCTTGGAGCGTGCAGTGACGACAGCATAGCTCTCTGACCCAGCGTGTTTATTGAGCCCTTCAATCAGGAGTTTCACATCGTTGTAGACCTCTTTCGAAACGGGAGGTGAAGTCAAAGACATGAGGTCGGCGAAGGCGATGCTGACAGGTGAGGCGTCGGTGAGGGTGGTCATGACAATGGCGATGGCAATGGCGATGGCGATGATGAGTGTCAGAAGAAAGGTTTACAACAAGTCTGATGTGTGGGTTTACTAGGCTAGATTAACCGAATTTGAGGCTGTGGGGAAGGTCATGAAGAGATTGCTCAGAATCATATGTAAACACTTGAATTGCCTACTAAATTTGGTGTGTAACTGAGTGATGCGCAATGGAAATTTCAGGTTTCCCGAAGGGGGTGTACATGTAAGCAAAGAGGGGTGTACATTTGAGCCGAGAGGGTGTACGGGTAGCGGCTCCCTTTAATAAAGGAACGATATGGGTGAAGAAATGATACTGGTTAGACCATCGGGTAAAAATAGACATGTGATTGCTTTTTATATTCTCCAAGATATAGGCCTTACCAAACCTTTCTCTCCCTCTCTCTCCTTTGGTCGCAAGCGTCCTTTCATGACCCCTCATTCATCATTGCTCAATTCATCACTCACAGTCAATCTCAACCCCATGCTCAACCTCTTCGTATCACCTTTCCGACCCAATAAAATAACCAGCCGACATCTAAAAACCCCATTTTTGCTACATCAACGAAGCCAGATTCCATGTTTCATCGCTCAAAGATATTAACAACTAGTGAAGCTAAGAAGAACGAGAGTGATGCTAGCTTTTGAGACGGGCTTGTCCGTACTTGAACGATGATTCAGGTGAAACTGATGAGACGAGGTATGATAGAGACTTTTGAGAGACAAAAGGAAAATTGTTGAGAAGATAATACATTTGAGCACTGATATTGACTCATTATCGATTTGCATTAACAATTACAATAAAAATTTACATCAATCTCTTTTGACAATAAAACATCATCAACATGATGCTTGCGCTTCATTCTGATCATCAAGAGCAAATGATGAGCATCGTTGATGTGATGTCAGCAAGTGAGCGAGAAGTAAATATTGCTATCTTGCAGAAAAATTCAATCAAGACGAAGAATATACATGAGAAATTGAACAAGCTGCGAGTACTCTATGAGCTCAACGAACGTAGAAACAACGAACTAATGCTCTAAGAAGAGATGAGAAGATTAACAGAGATGATAGAAAAGCTGATGTGTTAACGCGTCGTTGCATCAATTGTCAATCAACACATGAAGAATCAGCTGAAGAGATTGAAAAAGATAATGAGCAGACTTGAAAAGAAGTTCACGAAGAAGAAGAAACATGTTGACAACTGAGCAAAGAAAGTAAACGAGAAGTCAACGATGTCGTTTGAAAGTCATCTTGTTGTTAGAATCATGTCTAGAGCGAGTCATAGAAATACAGATAAACGAAGAGTAAATCAGATAAACGAGAATTCAAAGCTAAAGAGCGAGATCTACGAGATGCGAAGACTATATGTACAGAAGAAAGAAAAGCGCTAGACTCGATAGAGTTTAGGCTCGCTTCGAGAACGCGTATCTCAGTAGAAGACTGAGCACGCTCGTAACATTACTTTCTTCTCTCAGTCAAGCAATGATCTCATTGCTTCAATCAGTTCTTTCTTTCTTGTTCGTTTCATTATCGTTCTATTCAAGCGTTTCAAGCTCATTTCATCAAGCGTTTCAAGCTTATTTCATCAGATGTTTCAAGTCTATTTCTTCTTGACATAGAGCGTTTCAAGCTCATTTCATCAGACGTTTCAAGTCTATTTCTTCTTGATATCTGATGTCATTGAAGCAGACTCACTATCGATATATGTTTACTACACGCATGTAGCAAAGCTTGTTTCGTTCGTGTTTATTGCATTCGATAGAACTTGTTCTGTTCGATGACGAGCTCAGTCAAGAGATCAACTATAGACTTTGTCATTATAGCAGACTCACTTTGAGTCACGAGCTTAACGACGAGATCAATCGTTATCTGTCTTTGTAGCAGACTCACTATTCTTGTCATTCAAGCAGACTCTTTCTATTCAACTTCAAATATTCAACGATGAACGAGTTTCAGCTCATATCTTCATGTTTTCAGACATATAGTATATGTTTTATTCTTTCGAGACATATAGTATATGCTACTCTGTCTGCAGTACATATCATCTTTGCTGTTGTTGTCAATGTCGTGAATAGAGGTAAATCGTAAAAGGTACAAGTAAGAGATTCGTTGCTGAATCGAATGAATTGTCATTGAAGCAGACTCACTATCGATTCGTGTCTACTACACGCATGTAGTAAAGCTTGTTTCGTTCATGTCTTTGTAGCAGACTCACTTCGAGTGTCGTTCAAGCAGACTAACTATTGAATGATTGACTCAGTAAAGAGATCAATTGTTGTCTTCTGATTCATGTCTGCAACGCGTCGCAGAGCTTGTTCTGTTCATGTCTATCGCGTTTGATAGAGCTTGTGCTGTTCATGTCTATCGCGTTTGATAAAGCTTGTGCTGTTCATGTCTATCGTGTTCAATAGAGCTTGTGCTGTTCATGTCTATCGCGTTCAATAGAGCTTGTTCTGTTTGATGATTGACTCAATAAAAAGATCATTCAGAATCGTTCTTTGCTTTCAATCATAGAGCTGCAAAATTCGACTAAATGAGAAAGCAAATCACTGTCGTGTGATATGTACGAAGCTTTGAATAATGTTAGAATCATGTCTAGAGCGAGTCATAGAAATACAGATAAACGAAGAGTAAATCAGATAAACGAGAATTCAAAGCTAAAGAGCGAGATCTACAAGATGCAAAGACTATATGTACAGAAGAAAGAAAAGCGCTAGACTCGATAAAGTCTAGGCTCGCTTTGAGAACGCGCGTCTCAGTAGAAGGCTGAGCATGCTCGTAACACTTGTTTTCAGCATCAACGTTACATCATCAGTGCAAAATCATTGCAAGAAATTTAACATTAAAATTTTCATTAAAAAGAAAGAGAAAATCAAGAGAATCATGATAATAACAACAGAAAACATAATGAAGTGAGCAAGAGAAATTAACATCAACGAGATGCTATCAATGCACAAAAACATAGAAACTATGAAGAAATGATTAAATCTACTGATATTTTGAATCAAGACAAAAGACAGTAAAAAAATATTAAAGAAAAATGATTTTTGAATCAAAGAGATTTCATCAAATGCAAGGCTGCATGAAGTTAATTTCAAGATAATGATACATGAAATTAAAGTTGAAGAAATGTTTAAAAACATAAAGAAGAAGACAATGAAAACACTCATCAAGATCAATAAAGATATACATTTGAAGATGATGATTGAAAAAGTTGAGTGATTCATAAAAAATAGTGAACAGAAGAAATACATCTTGCTGATGATATACATAATCAGCGTTGAAATGATGAACAAGTTAATTAATGAGTAGATTAATCATCAAGTTGAGTTTTTATATCTACCTTCTGACTCGCTCAAGTACTCAATATCAATGTCGTGACTTGACTTAAATACTCAATATCAATCTTGTGATTCAACTTGATATTGATTTCAAGTTAAATCAGAATTCAAGTTCTTGACTCAATTTGTCAAGCAATCGAAAATTCAGAATTCAATGAAAAGAAATACTGATTACTACTAGTAGAAGTTTCTCAAGCAGAGTCAGCATCTTCAGAATTCATGAAAATACTAACTATTACTAATAAAGATTTCTTGAGCATAATTCATAAATAGTGATCAACATCTTCAGAATTCATGACTCATGAGAATATTGACTATTACTGATAAAAGTTTTTCAAGCACTATTGATAATGTATTATTGATAATGCAACAGAGTAATGCAATTGATTAAAGCTTATGCTTGACTATGTAGTAATTACTAAGCTGAAAAAACACGTATTAATAGTAGTTAATATTCTCATGAGTTCTGATCAATACTTGTGAGAAAATTTCTATCAGTAGTAATCAGTATTCTCATGAATTATGAAGATGTAATCAAATCAATTGCATTACTTTATTGCATTATCAAATAAATATTAGTAGTAGTAAATCATATCTTGATGAGTCGAGTTGAAAATTCAAATCAATACTTGATATCAACATAATGACTTAACTTGAATACTTGATTTCAAAATTCTGACTCAAATCAAGTTTTGATGAGTCGAGAACTTGACTTGATCTCGATGATTCGACTTGACGCGATCAATCTATTGATTCAAACAACAATTTTCTCTTTAATCAAGTTAAAGTGCTTTGACATCACTACAACAGCGCAGAATAAGATGAAGATGATGTTTCAGACTCACTTTTCATCATTTTCAGAGATTCTCATGCTGAATACAGAAAACTTCAAGTACTCATTCTTGATTGAGAATGATGTTTTGTTAACACATTGCAAGATTAAAAGAATCATTTACAAGACAATGCTCAACAAAACTTTAAAATACACAGAATACATAAATAGAATAATGTGCAGACTCGTTGATAACACATTAAAATAAATACGCTTTCTTTTTGAAAGATGTTTGCAGAAGAAAATACAGTCAACTTAGTTTAAAAGCATGATCACAATAATGATGTGAAAGTCAAACAAGAAAAACTACTTTAATGCAAAGATATATAAATCAATTGTGCTACTCAACATGCTGAGTAAGATATTGAAGTTCATCATATTTGAATGTCTGCAAAATGTCATAGAAATGTGCAACTCAATATTGAACATTCAGATGAGAGTTTACAAACACAGATCAACAAATACAACTTTACAACTGATTATAAAAAAAATACACATTATATAAAGTGACATAAGAAGAAGAGTAGTCTCACTGCTGAGTTTAAATAAGAAGAGTGCATTTAACAATGTAACACATAGCAAACTCTTGCATGACATGAAAAAGAGAAGAGTTTTCAAACTGCTTCTCAAATTTGTGAAGAACTTTTTGAGAAATTGACACATCATGATCACAATCAATGATTATATGATGATGAAATGCAGCGTGAACATCAACATATTACAAAACTTTTTGCTATTATCAATATTATATTTATTCTACAACATGAACTTGTTAAAAACATGTGATAACATCAAACTGAGAATAAGCTTTACAGATTTCATAAATGACATCAATATTTTAATATATGAAAGTTCATGAAGCATAATTGCAAAGTTCTTCGTGAGATCTATAATAGATGCAAACAGTGATCAAAAATGTACAACATCAAGTTTTCAAAGACAAAGCATGAGTTGATTCACTTTATGAAAATCTCTAAGTGATTCAATATGAACGTTGATGTAAAGTTAATGAAACATCAAATTGACTCAAAATCAGATATCAGAGTTTTGAGAATTTAACTGAACTTCAAGTTGAAATGAGTGATTTACATGCATCATGTCAAAGCAAAACTAATGATTAAACAAAAGATCATGCAAATAATCATCAAGTCTACTTAAGACTCATTAATGATAACGAGAAAGTAAATATACTTCGTGATGACACACTCTCTGCTTAGTCATGAAGTCATCATATGATACATGTTACAAAGAATGAAGAATTATTAAAAAGATTTAAACATCAAGCTGAAATCAGTATAAGAAAGAGCATTGTGACAAATCATCAATGTTTATCATGTGATATCAACAGAAACTCTACAGATAGAAATAAACACAGCGTTGATAAATAATCATTTATGAAAGCTGATATAAAAGTTAATAATAAACATGAACTTTTGAAAATCAGATGAAGTTATTGAGATAATGATGCATTGAATTCATAACAACTTAATACTCAAAAAAGATCAAAAATCAAAGCTGCATAAAATGTCTTTACAATTGAAGCAAAAGTGAATGAAAGAAACACTTAAATAAACAAAAATGAAGCGAAGTCATTTTTACATGATGACTTTCTGATCAGAGTCATCAAGAATAGTTATAGTTGTAAACAAGAAAATGTCAATAAGTCAACATTGTTTTAACACATTTATGTTGAAGCAAAGAATTTACTTAAATGATAACAACAGTAAAAAGAATGTTATGATGATTATGATGAAAATTAACTGAGAGTTAAATAAAAGACTGAGAGAATCAACTTTAGTCATTACTCATCATGAAGAACTGAAAGAATTGATTGCAAGAACAAAACATCTTGCAAATGTAATGATAAAGAATTAAGAATGTCATGAAAAGATATACAAAGTATACAATGATAGTCAGACTTCTTTGAAAACAATGAAAGTTATAATATCAACAAAAGATCAAACACATCTGCAACTAGATTCAAAAGACGCTTTAGAAGAACAACGAAATAAGTCATCTGATTCTATAGTGATTGAAGATGAAGATGAATGAGAAGTGAAGAACATATTAAACTTCAGGCACTACGAACGAGACAAGCGACTACAATATCATGTTAATTGAAAAGAATACGACGTCAATCTACATTGATACAACGTCGATGAAAGTGAATTCGAAGATTGCTTGAAAGTCATCAATGACTTTCATGAACGTTATTTGAACAAGTCAAGATAGAAATCGACTCAAGAAAGATCGACTGAACTGCAGAAATAAGAACATTGCTAAATGAAGAAGAAGAGATAATGTTGCAAGCGTGCACTTCAAGTTAGTCTAACATAAATCATGTTAGACTATCATAGACTAGTATAGAGCTGATGTTGACACGCTAGCAACCTAGCGTGCCTTCATGAGTAAAACTCACGACGTGTTTCATCTTTCTTCTTCTTTAGCTTTGAACTTCTAGTTAGAATACATTCATATGATTCGCTCTATGCAGACTCATAACACGTAGTCAAGCATAAGCTTTAATCAATTGCATTATTCTGTTGTATTATCAATAGTATATTATCAATAGTGCTTGAGAAATTTTTATCAGTAGTAGTTAATATTCTCATAAGTCATGAGTTCTGAAGATGTCAATCACTATTTATGAATCATGCTTGAAAAATCTTTATTAGTAATAGTTAGTATTTTCATGAATTTTGAAAATGCTGACTCTGCTTGAGAAACTTCTACTAGTAGTAATCAATATTTCTTTTCATTGAATTCTGAATTTTCGATTGCTTGATGAGTTGAGTCAAGAACTCAAATTCTGATTCAACTCAAGATCAATATCAAGTCGAGTCATAAGATTGATATTGAGTATTTAAGTTGAGTCACGACATTGATATCGAGTACTCAAGCGAGTCAGAAAGTAGGTATGAAAACTCGACTTGATAATCAATCTATGATTAAGATGTAAGACTTTGCAAAATCTGCTGCTTTGATTTGATTTCTTTAAATCAGATGATAGTGAAACAAATGTTATAATTGAAAATTGATGTTTTCATATTCATACTAAAAAATGAATCATCAAAAGTTACATACTTTTAAGATTTATACACTTTTCAATGAAAATATTCATGAATTATCATCAAGATGTTTTGATTTGTTTTATGCACATCTCTGTCAATGATTTCAATTTCAAACATCTTATATTAACAAACTTATCATACATGTTTACATGTTTTATCATTGAGCTAGCAGTCACTTAGTAACAAACATGATTAAGCGAAGCAAAACAGATTTAAATAAGTTGCATTGAATACATTCAATGTATTCATTCAGTACATGATTGCAAGCTGAAAACTCATTTCGACTACGACAGTCATGATTTACACGTCAAACATCTCAATAGCATGAACTAAATATCATCAAAAGTACATCAACTGTCTTACACTTCTTGAATTGTGTTGTGAGCATGCATCTCTGTTACTTCTGATTAGTCTGATTAGTTTAACATAGACTAGTATAAAGCTGTGAGTAAAGCTGTTGTTGACACGCTGACGATCTAGCGTGTCTTCATGAGTAAAACTCATGTCATGTTGCATCTTCTTTCTACTTCAGCTTTGAACTTCTAGTTAGAATATACTCATATGATTCGCTTTATGCAAACTCATAACATTAGTTCAAAGCTCATCAATCTTGCTATTGACATGTAGACAATATAAAAACAAGCTACATCACTTAAACTTGAATCAGAATTGAAATTCAAAAATTGAGCTCAGAAAACTCATTAGAAATCAAGAAATTTCTAGAACAGAACAGAAGAACATGAATGTGTTGCTCTAGATTAACTCTTTACTGAACTCATCGTCAGAACAGAAGAACAGAAGAACATGAACATGTTGTTTTAAAACTGAAATCAGAAATTTCAGTTAACTCTTGATCAGCAATTTTCTACTTACATAATGATTAGAAGCACAAAATCAGAATCAGTGAGCATTGCTCACTATGAACTTCAAAATGCTAGAAGAGAATCACTTTTATCACAGAATTGAACAGCATCAGAAGAAGAAAACATGAATGCATCGTTAAATACAGAAGAAAAGAACATGAACGCGTTACTCTTCAATCATGAAATGATCAAGATCAGCATCAGCACTAAACTGAATGCTTGAATAAGCACTCATGAAGCAGATGATCTCGTTGTCTTTATCAAGTACATATGTCAACAGCATAACATCGAAATCAAGATTCACAATGACATGATTCAGATGTTAAATGATATCAACAAGATCAACATCAAATTGAAAGCTATCAATATCAAGTTGATAGTTACGCAGATAACATTGAATGCTGTTTAAATGTGTTTACAGAAAGAGATGAAAAAAAAAACGTGATTATACATCATTTAGAAGCAACATCAAGTCGATTAAGCACTTTAATTTCGAAAGATTGATTCTTGAGATTGATCAAGCTATCTGACTCATCTTTGTTTGAAAATTCAAAACAGAATGTGAATAATTGATTGTTTTAAATGCGAAACAAGTTGAAGATGAACAAGAATCATTTTTCTATTGAAGAAATGAAGATTGCATATGTGAAAAGTCGAGTCAGTGAAACGATGATCAAACACATAGCACTCAGAATGAAAGACATGATCATGAACTCATTTCTTGAAGCAGAAAAGATACTGTCGATCATAAATAAGATGTACAATGTGTTACAAGCGTATCAAGACTGAACAAGACTGAAGCTCTAATCAATTCGCAGTGAACGCTAGCGAGTTCTCTGCGTAATGATTAAAGCTAATCAGCGAGCTAGTCAGATTTGACTCAGATATGACTCAACATTCTTTTTCTTTCTCAACACTCTTTTCTTTCATCAACATCTTGTTCATCTACATCACATTCTTCTCATGTCACAAACACATTTCTTTCGAGTCTAACACAGTCTCTGAACATTACATAAACAGAAGCTTTTGTATCAATCTTCTTCTGTATTCTTAATATTCAGTTATAGCTATTTCTAAAGATCAAGCACTATCAACTCTGATCTTCATTGATTGTATCATCTAGACACGATTCTGACATTATATTAAGAATTCGTTAATCACACGATACTGATCTCATTACTCATTCAATATACTCGTCTAGACAGAACGAGTCTAAAGAAATTCGTTTATCTGATGATCGACGATAATCAAAAGATAGAACAACACTAGAGAGTTGAATAGAATCAACGACGAGACTGTTTGAATTGCTAGACTATTTATTGCTCATTAAGTATGCAAAGTTCACTCGATTACGAGAATCATGATAAAGAATCTTCGTGAATTGCTCAAGAATCAAATCGATCGATAGATTCAACGATAAAGAATCTTCGTTGTTTGCTAGAGAATCAATCAAATCAATCAACAAACAAATCTCATCTTCTTTGTTGAAGATTAAACATCATTCTATACATCTTTCTTTTTCAAATCATCGAACATCGTCATTCGTTCAACTCTCTTTCAAACAAATCTCATCATGTCTAGTTGTTCATTTACTGAAGAGCGTTTCGAAGAATTTCGAAATCGTTTCTCTTAAATCTCTGATGCTGATTCATCGAAATCACGAACGAAATCATCAAGTGCTGCATCATTCATTCATGAAGATGACGAATCATTCGCTGAAATGATAATACTTCTTATGTTCTACGAAATCTGAAAGACTCGAAGTCTAGTTCTTGATGAAGAAACAGATCAACTCTACGAGTTAGATAAACAACAAGAAGATGAAATCAAAGAATTGAAAACTAGACTTCAAGCTAAAGAAAACACTTCTTCTGATTTCATCTACTCTGAGCGTTCTAGATCTCAAAAAATACCTGATTCTTCGCTATTTACTGATGAAAAGAATTCTACTTAAAAGAACTGATACGGAAAAATTCAGAATAAACTAGAGATCAACGTCGATCTCTTTTCTAATGAACGATTCAAATTGAGCTATGTACATTCTAGATTATTCGATGACGCAGCTGTGATCACTCAAACTAGACGCGAACGTGACTGTGTCAATCTCTATAAATTTGTCGACGATCTTTTGAAAGAGCTAGCTCAGTTGTTTGATGATTCGAATAAGAAAGTCAACTTTCGTAGAAAATACTACAACTTGATTCAAGAATTCAAGAAATTCAGTGAATTCTATATTTAGTTTCAACGTCTATCTTTCTATTTAGACTATCATGAGAAGCAACTGATCGCTGATCTGAAAGATAAAATTCACTCTCGTCTTCGATTCATTTGAGTAGATCAACTAGTGCAATCTGATTCTCTAAAGAAAATTCGTTTCTATCTGATTCATTTGAATAATGATCAGCAAGTCGTTCGAGAGATCAAGAACAAGATCAAATGCGTCAATGATCTTTCTAAGACTATCTTTCATAGATAGACTGTTGTCACTCAGTCAGTCAATCACGCGAAGTCTTATCAGCTAAAGTCGCGCGACGCGATTTTAACTAGCGTCAAAGAAGCAGATATTCTAGTCGAAAGCTGTTTCATATGTCATAAATCAGGTCATAGCTCTAAAGAATGTCTCAATCGTTCTACTAGAATCAATGCAGTGAACAATGAATATGATCGCTTCGATTTCGATTCGAATTTCGATTCAAAAGACTAGTCATCTCTTTAAAAGTCATCAAAGAAATAAAGATTATATCTTTGTGCAAACTAGACGAAATTCTATCGAAAGAAAATTACTTTGAAAAGTCGTTTCTAATTGATGCTTATCTCATCTCTCAGAATCGATCTTTCAATCTTCATCTTCTAATAGACAGTGATTCAGTCATTTACATGATCATACATTCTAATCTAGTCGATAAAGTATGCGAGAAACTGAAAATTCAATCTATATCACTGACAAAAGAGAAGCTAATAAGAGATTATGACGAGAAGATATTTAAGAAGATCATCACTCATAAAATTCTACTCAATCTCATCATTGAAAGTCATAAGAAACTGACTGTATCAATGTTGATAGTTGATATCAATCATCATGAAGTCATATTGAGTAAGCTCTGAATGAACAAAAACGAAATATTACTGAATATGCAAAACAACATCATTGTTTTTTCAAATCAATTGAATACTTTCATTTCGATTTTTTCGATTCTTCTCAATTCAAAGCACTCAAGTTGATCGCGATCATCTTTGCTCTCTTCAATCATTCAGACTAAGATCTCTATGATGCTCAAACGACTCGTTCAAGAAGAGTCATTCTCAATTTGAAGCATAAACGCAGCTTTGTTCAAGACATTGTTGAATCATTCAAAGAGAGACAAGATCGAGATCTTTGCTCTATTCATGACGAACATCAATAAAGAAATCGCGTACAATACTCAGTGCAATTTGAACGCTCTAAACATCTCTTCAATCAATGAAACGACTCAGAATTTGAAAGATATTAAAGCGAAGCTGTCATTGAAATATCATGAGTTTCTAGATGTTTTTGATCGAGTTCAATTGAATAAACTATTCTCTCATTGCTTTTACGATCATAAAATCGAGCTCATCAGTGATTCAACGTCTTCTTGCTGTCAAGTCTATCGAATGTCTTCTGTCAAACTTCTGAAAGTAAAAAAGTACTTAAACGAGAATCTGTTGAAGAAATTCATCACTTTTAGTCAGACTCTCTATTTCTTTCTCGTTCTATTCATTCTTAAAGTGAATGAAGATCTTTGATTCTGCATGAACTATTGAAAGCTAAATGTTATTTTCAAAAGAAATAGATATTCTCTATCGTTGATAAACGAGATCATTGATAAAATAGTGAGTTGCAAGCATCTGACTAGATTGTACATCATATCAGCGTTCAACAAACTTCGAATGCATCTTGATAGCGAGAATTACATCACATTTATCAGTGCTTTAGAAGCATATAAATACAAGATGCTATCATTTGAACTGACTAATGAATCGATCTCTTTTCAGCAATATATGAATGACGTTCTATGAGACTTTCTGAATGACTTTTGTCAAGTCTATCTAGATGACATTCTCATTTATAGCAAAATGAGAAAGAAACATAGAGATCACGTCAAACTAGTATTGAGTCGACTACGCGAAGCTGAACTGCAGATGAATATTCAAAAGTGCGAATTCGATGTAGAAGAGACTGTCTTTCTAGAAGTCATCGTATCAGAACTAAATCTTTGTATGAACTTTAGTAAAGTGACAGTCATAGTCAGCTGAATTACTTCAATCAATTTAAAAGAAATTCAAAGCTTCGTGAGATTTGTTAACTTCTATCGTCGTTTCATTAAGAACTTCTCGAAGTTAGTCAAATCATTCACTCAGCTGACTAGAAAGAACACGTCTTTTGTTTGAAACAAGATCTGTGTTCAAGTCTTTGACAATCTAAAGAAACAAGTCAGCTCAATCTCAGTACTTCATCACTTCGATCTCAAACGACAAGCTATACTGAAGATCAATGCTTCAAACTATGTAAAAGGTGAAATACTATCTCAGTACGATGACGAGAAAGTTTTTCATTCGATGATCTTCTACAGCAAAAGCATGATTCTCGCTGAAATCAATTATCACATTTATGACAAGAAATTGCTAGCCATTATTCGATGCTTCGAACACTGACGACTCGAGCTGAAATGCACTGAACTATTCATTCAGATGTTCATCGATCATCAGACTTTGAAGATCTTCATGAATAACAAACAGTTGAGTCGATGACAAGTCAACTATCTGAACATTCTATCGAAGTTCAACTTTTAGATCATCTTTAGATCAGGCAAAATGAACACTAAAGTCGATGCTCTAATCAGAATACTTCTAGCGAACGTCTCTGAATCAGCTCAGCGTCTTGAAGATCGTTTTCAGACTATTCTGACCCTCGATAGAGTCGATGTTCTATCTATTGAATCGAAAGCAAATCTCTATCAATGAGTACGAATGATCAATCAAACAGATGAGCTCTGCAGCGAATATAGACAAGCTATGAATGAAACAAGCTCAAATTTCATATCACTAAACTGAAGAATTGCGAAATCATTGACGACGTTCTATTTAGAAAAGATCTACTGTGAGTCTCTGAGAACATGCACACGAAATTACTACAAGAAGTGCATGATCAATCTTCAATCTTTCACTCCGACAATAAACGAATCATCGATCTAGTTCAGCGTTTCTACTATTGATCAGATCATCAAGCTACTATTCGATGATACATTCGAAACTATCATGCTTGTCAGCGAAGCAAAGTTTCTAGAAATAGCATCAATGAACTTCATCATTCTCTTTCGATTTCACAGAAACGCTGAAAAGATATAGCTATGAACTTCATCACTGAACTATCTCTGTCAGAAGACTATAACGTCATTTGCACAATCATATGTCATCTTATCAAAGAACGTCACTATGTTCTCTGTCATTGAAAAGACGATGACATCTCAGTTGAAGAAACAATTTGAATCATGCTATGAAACGTCTATCGACTGCATGATCTACTCAGTTCTATTGTTTCAGACAGAGACTCTCAATTCATATCGACTATGTGAAAAAGTCTTTGCAAGCGACTGAGAATCACAGCTAGTCTATTCACAGTCTATCATTCTGAGATTGACGATCAATCGAAACGAGTCAATCAAGACGTCGAACGCGAACTTAGAATCTACTGCAATTACATGCAAGATGACTGAGTCAAATAAATATCTATGATGAAATTCAGTGACAATTCAAATATCTTCTCGATCTCTTCAATAATTTCTTTCTACTTCAATAAGAGATTTCACTCTCGAATAAGTTTTGATTCAGATTCGACTGACTATGAAACAACTTGTGAACGTCTTGAATCTAGAAAAGTCGATGATATTGTCATTCAAATGAAAGAGTTACTGAACTTCGATTATCAACAATTGAAAAAGACGAAGCTGATCATTGAAGTTCAGATCAATAAACATAGACAAGACGTCACATATGAAGTAAATGACTGAGTTTGACTATCTTTCAGAAACGTCAAGACAACGAGACTCTGCAAAGATTTGAAAGACAAACAGCTAGATCTTTATCAAATTACTGTCAAAGTGAGTATCTTCTATCATCTTCGTCTATCAGTCAGCATGAAGCATCTGCATTCGATGTTCAGCTCGAAACTACTGCAATCATATTCAGAAGATTCTCTATCAGAACAGCATTCAGAATCACTCAGATCAATCACTATCAAAGACGATGAACACTGAAAGATAGACAATATATTGAACTTCAAACGCTATCAAGGTCGAATACAATACAAAGTCAAATGAACAGATCTAGATAGAAACGACGAATGATACTATGTCGATAAAGAAAAATTCAATGACTCAGAAGAAGTTTTGAATGAATTTCATAAGCTATATTCAAACAAACCGCGCTAAATATCGAAATAACTATCAACAAAAGCGAGCAAATGAACTACATTCATGCGAACATGAATTTTCGAAGAAAGAGATAATGTTACGAGCGTATCAAGACTGAACAAGGCTGAAGCTTTAATCAATTCGCAGTGAACGCTAGCGAGTTCTCTGCGTAATGATTAGAGCTAATCAACGAGCTAGTCAGATTTGACTCAGATATGACTCAAATATAACTCAGATATGACTCAACACTCTTCTTCTTTTCTAGACTGATCGTCAAGTTGAGTTTCGATATCAATCTTCTGATTCGACTCGAGTACTCGATATCAATCTTCTGACTCGACTCGAATACTCGATTTCAACATTCTGACTCGATCTGATATCGATTTCGAGTCGATACTCGATTCAAGTTCTCGACTCGACTCGTCAAGAAATCGAAAATGACGTCAAGAGAGTTAAATATAGAAATTTTTCTGATTTTTCGCCTTTGCATTACCTTTTTGCATTACCTTTTTGATAGAAAGTCATAAAGGGAAACATAAAGAGAAACATAAAGAGAAACATAAAGAAGAACATGAAGATCGTTTGATAGAGAGCTTTGATAGAAGACTATGATAGAGAGCTATGATAGAAAGCTATGATAAAGAGTCATGAAGAGAAGTCATGAAAAGAAGTCATGAAGAGAAGTCATGAAGAGAAGCTATGATAGAAAAACATGAAGGCTATTTGATAGAGAGTCATGATAGAAAGTCATAATAGAGAGTCATAATAGAATATCTATCTATCTATCTTTATGTCTTGACGAGCCGAATCGGGAATTCCGGGTCGATACTCAATTTCAACCCTCTGACTCGACTCGAATACTCAAGTCAAACATCTCAATTCGACTCGAATACTCAAGTCAAGAATTCTGACTCGAATCGAGTCTTGACGAGTCGAGAACTCGACTCGACCTCGATGACTCGACTCGACGCGATTAGTCTATTCTTCCCCAACATTCTTTTCTTTCATCAACATCTTGTTCATCTACATTACATTCTTTTCATGTCACAAACACGTCACTGAACATTACATAAATAGAAGCTTTTGTATCAATCTTCTTCTGTATTCTTAATATTCAGTTATAGCTATCTCTAAAGATCAAGCACTATCAATTCTGATCTTCATTGATTGTATCATCTAGACATGATTCTGACAAATACTTAACTTAACGTAATTAATCTAAATTCAATTACTTTGAAACAGACAGAGAAATAAAATTATGCAGCGAAATGAAAGTGAAAGCTTTTGTCTCTTGCTTTTTCAACATTTTAAACAAATTATCAATCATTAATCAAAGAGCTTACGTTGATGCATTATTGATTAGCTTCATGACTATCAAAAAGTGATCAAAAACGTGAGTAAGATTGAAATACTTTTCAATTGAATTGAAATACATCATGTCTTAATCATTCTCATCAAGAAAGTGAAAACCGTCATTAAAAGCATATGTAATGATTATGTTTCTTGCATACGTTTTAAAAACTGTGTGCAGATACAAAATCTTATCATTCTTTGAACTCACTTTACTTCATTATAAAAGCATCTTTTTCAAATGCTTCTTGATAATAAACTCAACTTTATAAATGCTAACATTGAAGAAGAATTCGTTGATGCTGTTTCAATGCATATAATGTATATCATGATTTATCATGATTTATTATAACAATGATTGAATTTGAAATTAACGAAAGTAAATCATAAGCTCTGAACAAGATTTTTGACATGTTCAATATTTACTTTCTGATCTTTGTTCAACAAACAAAAGCTTGTTTATCTTTCTTTCTGCAGTTGAATACAGTATATTAATGAAGTCTGAATTATTAAAGTGAACTTCATTTGAATTGATGCATATGATTGAATCTTGAAATGTTTATGTCAGCTACTTCAAACTTCAACAATCAATAATAGTTACATATATTATATTCTTTATGCATTTCGTTCATTTGTTGAAAATACTTGTCATTTAGAAAGATTTCATAATATATTTTGTATCAATATATTATTGTTAAACAGCATTAGTTGCAATGTTTTTACAAAATTTGATCTCATGTCAATCATGAATTAAATCTTCTTATCAAACAACTTTAAGTCTGAATTTCTTGAAAGTGAATGCAATGTTACTGAATTCTTCAAGTTAATTTCATGAAAAGATAAATGAGATTCAACTGCATCACATATCTTAATATAGTGCAAGACAAATGCTTTAAATAAAGATTTCTATAATCAGAAAATAGATTCATTAATGTTCTCAATCTTGAAACTCATATTAATGAGTTGTTGCTGAGCTTTTCAGTCAGTTATTTAATAACACGTTTATGATAAACATTGATTTTGAAAAATATCTTCAATAATGATGTTCAGAAGAAAAAAAGTTTGTAACGTTAAATGCAAGTAGTTTTCATAAAACATTCTTTCTATGACTTTGAATATATGAATCAGTATTTCTGAAGATCATGAACAGATAGTAATCATTGATCATCTGTTTAAATGATTAACAATAGTTAATTATGCTAACGTTTCTGCATCATCAGTCTGAGAAGTGAGATTCTTTTATCAATTTATTCAGAATGATGACAATGTCAAAAAATTTATCAGACGTCATGCAAAACTTATGTTGCTCATCACACTTTAACTTTGTCACATTGCAGATAAGCATGTCTCTTGACATCATTTCACTTGAATCTTAAGAAATGTTTATTCATCTTTTACATGCAATAACATATGCTTGAGAAAACAGTGAATTTAGAATTGAAGATTGATCAGTCACTTGAGACAGTATAGAAGCAGCGAACAACAATCTGTCTTGAAAGTTTAAGTCAATGAAGAGTCAGCTTTGACATTGAAGAGAACAGAAAATTCAATGAAACTTGAGTTTTTGAGTGTTTACATAACACACAGTCAGACTATATAAATATAAAGAAGCATTGATATTGAGAGCATTTAACTATGTTGTAATTTAATGACTGCTAAACGAGTCATCACAAGAAAGATTCAACATCATCTCATGAATTTGATGAATGCATGATATTCATTCAAGATTCTCATCTGTTGTTTAAATTAAGTTCATCATTGCAACTATTACATCACGTTGAGATATTTCTCATTGATGCTCACAAATCTCTGTTTTCAACTTCGTCTGTCTGTCAGAGCTGAGTGAAGAAGCGTTGTTAATGTTGATAAGTAATGATCAAGTTTATTTTCATCTTAGAAATGATTGTTTGATTGCTTGATTCTTTCATGTCATCTTTGCTGCAATGTTATTTCATAAGCAAGATCTGAAGAAATTCAGCACATTATCAGTGAACTCAGAGAAATACTGCTTAATAATCTGACAAGAAATGCAATATAAATATTATTACATTCATCATCATTTTTGACTTTCTCATGAGCTTAAATCTCTGTGAGATTTCATAGCATTCAATGATGTATACAACATTAAACTATTTCATCTGCATTTTGACAGCTGACTTACTTGTTACTTCTCTTGCAGTCTTTGCTGAGAAGTATCAAAATCATGCATTCAATTGTCATTACTTGTTAGAAGATTCTCACTGATTTACAGAGAAGAACTGAAGTTAGTTGAACAAAATCATTGAAAACAGACTTTTTCAAGATGTTTCTTTAACACAATTCTATTACTCTTTTGATCTTGACAAAGCTGCATGCATCAAAATTCAGAATGAATGAATGTTTACACAAACATAGTTAATCAAGAGAAATGCTGCATTTAATATTACATAATTTGATCTTGCATTTTTAGCTACGAAGATTCAGTCAATGTGATGATTTTCTATTGACTTAACAACTCTTGCAGTTTATTTTCAAGTCTTAATTCACTTTGCACTTTAAGCAATATTGCAAGTTACACTATTGACATTAACAGCGCAGCAACTGTGATAGCTGAACTTAAATTTGCTCAAGAATGAAAAATTAAACTCTTAATTAAAAATACAGATCATGATTATATTCAGAGATTGAACGATCGAGACTCTCTAACACTATAAATGCACAATTTGAATAACATGTCATTCTTCAACTACAGCAGCTCAGACTACATTGACTCTGTTATTAAAGCAGACGTTGACATTCAATTTTTTAACATATATCAAGGGATTGTCAATCATGAAGTATGAATTCTTGATGAATATTGTTCTAGTGTGAAAATGATTGAAGACTACGTTTAAAGTAAAAGATATAAACTTTTTGCAGCAAGCTATGATATGACTGTCAATAACACACTTGAGTTTGAAATCATAACTGTCAATAATTGACATTTAATAGTCTTGCTCATTCAAAACTTAAGTCTGTACTGAGTGTTTAATAATGAAGAAGCAAATACATATATCATAATTCTCTCAACAACAATTAAAGCGCATGTTAATGACTTGATTGTTGATGCATTCTTTTCTCTTTTTAATATAAACTCAGACAAATATTGAGCAGTCGTAAAAGAATTTCAGAAACATCTTCTTGTTCTTAATTTGATTTTCAACTTTGCAATCTTATGAAATCTTGATAATCATACATTTGATCTTAATGTTATTACTCTGCTCGATGCTGTAAAATTTAATATGATGATTGCTTGAGAATTTTTTCTTTAAGAGTTTAAGAAACTTGACGTGTCACTTATCAGCATTAATACAACTAAGCATTTCAACTTCTATGATCATTATGAACTCTACACATTTTCGTCAAAGATATATCAAATGAACAACTTTCTGAGAAAACAACTGATTTTACTCTCAATCATGCAGAATGATTTAACAGATTTGATTAACGTCTTTTGCAAGATTATAATTAATCTCATGTTCACAATGAATCAAATCAATGCTATTGATTTAAATGTATCACATAAGCGCGTTGAAAATACGTCAGACTTAAACTCTGTTCTTTCAGCTTGAAGAAACGCGCTGTACACATTGACAAATCTCATTGAGTGTTTAATCACGTAATTAAATGATATTTTAAATAATTCATTATTTTGATCAATCTCTCTTCTTATAAGATCACTTTGACGTGATTAGTTACAGATACATGTTTAATAACTTAAATGATATCAATTATTAAAATGACATGAATCATCAAAATGACATGATTGACATTGATTATTCTGATTCTATATGCTCAATTCTATATGCTTAAATGCATGCAAAAGCAAGATATTAAATCAAATAATTTATTATTTGACTAGTTATTTAATCATTTATTTGAACAAATTGTTGACTATGTAGAGTGCTCAATAGAGAAACATGAAGAGTGCTTGATAAAGAAACATGAAGAATGATTGATAAAGAATTATGAAGATTGTTTAATAAAGAATCATGAAGTATGTTTGACAGAAAATCATGAAAGAAGTCATGTAGAAAGCATTGTTCAACTCATGTTATGCGCTCAATCAATAAGTAATTTGAAGCATGTAGAAAGTTTGATAAAGCATTTGATAAAAAGCTTGATCAAAAGCTCAGTAGTAGAAAGCTCACTAGAAAGCTCAGTAGAAAGTTTAATAGAAAGACCAGTAGAAAGATCAGTAGAAAGAGCAGTAGAAAGATTAATAGAACGCTTAATTGAAAATCAGTAGAAATATTAGTAGAAAGATCAGTAGAAAGAGCAGTAGAAAGATTAATAGAACGCTTAATTGAAAATCAGTAGAAATATTAGTAGAAAGATCAGTAGAAAGAGCAGTAGAAAGATTAATAGAAAGCTTAATTGATGATCAGTAGAAAGATTAGTAGAAAAATCAGTAGAAAGATCAGTAGAAAGCTCAATCAAAAGATTAGTAGAAAGATCAATAGAAAGATCAGTAGAAAGATCAGTGAAAAGATTAGTAGAAAGATCAGTAGAAAGCTCAGTCGAAAGATTGATAGAAAGATCAGTAGAAAGTTTAGTAATCAGTCATGAAGAATGCATTTTATTGAGCTAGTTAGCATTGTTGAAATACGAGATCATATGAAAGCATATTAATATTCTGATTGTTGTTGTTCTATTGTACGAAATAAAGAAAGAAAGAAGTGAAAAAAGGTAAATATTCTGAATTTCCTGAATTTTCTAACGTCAATCTTTAAAAGAGAGCGAAGATTACTAATCAGAGAGGTAACAGTACTGTTCTTAAGTCATGTAAAAAGTATTATTTGATAAAGCATTTGATAGAGCGTTTGATAAAAAGTTTGATAGAAAGTTTGATAGAAAATTTGATAGAAAATTTAATAGAGCGTTCGATAGAAAGCTCGATAGAAAGCTTGATGAGAAGCTCAATAGAAAGCTCGATAGAGAATTTGATAAAGTGTTTGATCGAGAGTTTGATAGAAAATTTGATAGAGAATTTGATAGAAAGTTCAATATTAAGTCATGAAGAGTGCGTTCTATTGAGCTAATTAGCATGTGCTATAAAGCATGTATGAAGCATGTATGAAGCATACTATGCAGTAAATCATGAAGTAAATCATGAAGTGAATGACGTGTGTTTAAACACGTTGCATTAAGCATGTTTTGAAGCGAGTAAGCTGATGAATAAATTAACAAGTAGACTAATGAGTAGATAGAATGATAAGTAGAGTGATGAGCATGTAGAATAATGAGTAGAGTAATGAGCATGTAGAATGATGAGCATGTAAAGTGATGAGTAGAATAATAAGCATGTAGAATGCAAAGAACGAAAATTTTGTCAATTTGACTGTTAGTCTTTTAATTATTTATGCGTAACAGTAAATGATGCAATTTATCAGTTATTAAATTTAACTGCAAGATTAATAACGTAATTAAGTGATGTTTGATTAAATCTTTGATCTAATCAACTGTCAACAATGTTAATGATATTAACGTAGTGATTAGCTGCGTGTGATTAACTAATTAACACTCAAGAATTTGTCAATGTTCTCATGAATTCTGAAGATGTCAATCAATATTCATGAACTTTACTTGAAAAGCTTTTATAAGTAGTAATCAATGTTTTCACTTTGAAGATGTCAATCAATAGTATCATGAGTTTTAATCAAGAAATCTTTATTAATAGTAGTCAGTATTTTTATGAACTCTGAAGAACTCAATCAATACTTGTGAGTTCTACTCGAGAAGTCTTTATAAGTAGTAGTCAATGTTCTCACTCTGAAGATGTCAATTAATAGTATCATGAACTCTGATTAAGAAATTTCTATCAATAGTAATCATTATTTTCATGAATTTTGAAGATGTGATTAAATTCATACTGACATCATTTTTAATTGCTTAATAAATTGAATTAAGAACTTGAATTAAAATCTGATTCAAAATTGATATCAAGTTAAGTCATGAGATTAGTATTAAGTATTTGAGTCAAGTCATGATGTTAATATCAAGTATTTAAGTTGAGTTAAAAAGTAAATATAAAAACTTAACTTGATGATCAGTCTATCTACAATGAAATAAAGTAAAAGTGAGAATTTTGAAATAGTTTTAAATGACTCAATAAAGCTTTATCTACTTCTATAAATTTCTTCAACATCGTCATACTTATTCTTGTTTGAATGTAAAAGCAATGCAAACTTCTTATATGCTTTTTTAGTCTTCTGTTTTGTGAATGAATCATTCACTTCAAGAATTTAATAATACTTGTTTGATTCATACTTCAACACTCATTTCACTGCTTACTTCTGCTCATTGATGTGATTTTTCTGATCTTCGTTTGATGCATTATCTGAAGATGTGTTTAAAGAAGCTGCATCTTAAGATGCTTCAGTCTGCTTTGTTGCTTTATTCATCTCAAGACAAGAAGTGTCTAAGTCTGATGTGTTTTGCAAGATAATAAGATCATGAAATATCTTTGCTGTTTCTGTCTATTGACGTGCTTTATTGACTTCAAGATGAAAAGTATCTAAGTCTGACATGCTTTCTGAGATCACAAGATTATGAGATGTCTTTGTTGCTTCTGTCTGTTGAAACACTTTTTTCGCTTCAAGATCAACTTTAAATTATATTATAACTTTATTAAATAATTTCTTGTTTAAATTAAACTAGCTTTTTTACAAGAATTAAACTGCTTAAAAAAAATTGAGATTCTTGAAGTAAGCTTGTTCAAAGATCGAATTAATCAATCTGTTTTGTAAGATTGTATTAAAGTTCAAAGATTTAATTTTGTTAATTATTAAAAAGAAAAGTGATGTTTTTATAAACTTTCTCAGTTCGTCTTCTACTTGATTGCTTTGCGTAATTTTCAACTTCATTATATTATCATGAATCAATTCAAGCTTTTCTGATGATCAAATTTAACTGCTTTTTGATAACTTTCTGACTATAAATGAAAGCTTTCAAAAAGTTTGCTTTGAACATTCAGAAACACAGACTTTTACATATTCAAAATTTGAGATATGTTTTGACATCATTAAAGATCTGCTTTTTCTCATTCTTGCTGATTTTAAGATCATTCTTTTTTTTTTGCAAATTAAAACATGAATAAATCAAAGTTATTAACATTGTTGACTGTGTGAATTATTAACTTGTAAGTGAATTAGTTGCAATTTGAATGAGCTGACATTCTACTTTTCAGCAATGCAAATAAAGTGTTGAAGACTTTGTTCTTTGAAGTGAATATAACTTGAAACTCAATGAGCATTAATACAAGCATGCAAATAATGAAATTACTAGCAGCAGCATTAAAATCTATATTTTCAACTTTAATTATTTATCAAGACATTATTGACAAGAACAAGAAGACTTTGTTCACTTTAAATCAATTAAGTGCAATTATTAATAATATTATTGTATTTACATTGATGAATCTCAATCACATTTTGACTCAAGCTACTTTAAACTGATTTTGTCAAGCATAAATCATATTAAGTATCATTAACTTCTTCAAATTAATATATTTATACTTAATTACAACTTAAAATTTAGCATGATTTTAAAGTTTATTGCATTAGCAAAACTGTGCGCTTAATGACAGCAATCAAAAAACGTTTAATCTCAATTCTTTAAATTGACATTTGATCAATGTTGACACTACATTAAGTGACATTTTCACAGTCTTAATAAGCTTCTCAAAAGCTTTAAACATGATTTAAACTGACTATGATGATTTAATTGATTTAGCATTTACTATAACTTCTTCATTGAGTATTTAACTCATAAATTTTAGCATTTGAGCAATTAATGTCTTAAGTGCAACTGTGCAATCATCATGAATTTCGTTTTCTAATTGAACTCTGACAAAGAAAATGTTTAGAAGTATGATTTGTTTCTTTCTTTTCTATTGCTATGTTATAGAAATATTGTAATGTAAATAGATATAATGAGAGAGAAACAGAATGAGCATGCAAAAATGCAGATTGAAATTAATAAGAAAAAATAAGCTTCATGAGCACTTTGTATCTGTGATTCTAATTTTCGTTTTACAGATCATGTAATTTATTATTTCTAGTTTTTAAATAATATAATCATTGTTTATCTTGAGACTTATTCATCATTTACTATCATACTGAAGTCTTTGTAAACTTGAAAATCTTAAGAGTTCAACAATCTTCATGATGATTAAAAGATTAAGTTTCACAGTCTAAGTATAAAGTCAGATTCTTTAACATTAATGAAAATTTATGAAGTGTAAACAATATTCATTAGCTTTGCAATGATAATCAACTGCTATTTGTTTGTCTGATATTTGTTACTTTCAAATGTCTGCATAATGTTTTAAAGATTTTGACAACGTAATTCTGTCTTTGCTTCATTAATTCTCTTCATGTTGAAGATTAAATTGAAAGATTGTCGTTCTTAAATTTAAACATTCAAGTCTTTTTAACACTGATTGTAAACTGCTTACAAATTTTAATGTTGCATATAAAAATCTTGATGTTGTATCTTCAGTTGATTAATTATCAAACAATTCTCATCTCACTTTTGTTGTTCTTACTAATGATTAATCTTATTTCAATCACTCAATACAAATTGCAATTATGCTGCTTGCAGAGTTTTTAATAAGACTAAGATACATGTCAGAGAAGAAAAATCTGAAGATAAACAAAATCTTACATATTCTTTCTAAAACAGCAATTTTGTTAATGTTGTGATCAGAGAATTTTCAAATCAATACACTGACAGTAAGAGAGAAATAAATAGATCTGAACATAATGTAAAGCTTAATAAAGAAAAAGAAGCAGTTTAAGTATGACTACAAGTGATAAAACACTGCAATAATAATGAGAATAACAAGCAAAGAAGTTTGTGAATAATAAATAATCATAAATAGTATTATGCTGCGCTTTATCTTGATGAAACTTTTTGATGCTTACAAAAACTAAATAGTGTTATTGTTTGAATGTAGTGATAAGTTTATGATAGTTGAACAAGTATAAGAATAAATGCTTCATTCACATTGATGATGATGTTAAGTAGATAATCTAGTCATATGAAAAACGCAGTTAAAGTTGAAACACAATAGAATTCTGATAAAAAGAAAGTGTAAATTCTAGTTGAGATGCAGATGCATGTCATATTTCTTTACACTTGAGATAAATGTTTATTAAATGACAGAGATTTGAGATTAAGACTTTCTTTAAGTAAATTTCTATTAGCTAAAGCAGCGAGTTAAGAAAAGAAAATATTATAAAATATAAACAAATAAAAGAATGCTATTCAAGATTTAAATGTATGTCAGTCAATAATGTTTTAAAACATGTAAAATGCACATTACATCAGATTGCACTAACTGAGCTTAAAAATAATCTTTAAAATCTGCGTGAAACAACATTTTTTCTTTGTAAAATAAATGTAAGTATAAATTTTCAGATCATCAATAATCATCTTGCAATTATGTGATTTATTTTAATATTTTATCTTGCAAAACAATGTTTCTGCTTAAAAAACATCTCATCATAAACTTTACAAACATGTGTACAAAAATTATCTATCTCAACTTTCTTCTCTTGAAACCAGTGTCTTTGACATTGACTTTTTAAGAATTCTCTGACTTAAATAATATTTTATATTTCTACGTGTCAACACAAAGTGCAAGAGAGTCAAAAAAGACTTTGATTAATCAAATATACTTTTTCAGTTTAGAATAAATTGATCACGTCAATTTAAGTACTTAAGTTCAAGTTGAATACTTAACTTGAAAAGTATTAAGTCAAGTTGAAAGATTTTTGAATTCAAGTCACGTTGAGTTGAAAAGTTGAACTTAAGAACTTGAGTTAAGTTGAAAAGCTAAACTCGACAACTTGATTTAACAATTCAACTCAACTCGACAAGAAGTAAATAAATAGATGTAAATAGCTTGATTAAACAGTCTTCATAGTTTTTCATCATAATTTTCTATTAAATCTTTTTATCAAACAATCTTTATGATTTCTCATCATGACTTTCTATCAAATCTTTCTATCAAACAGTCTTCATGACTTTTTATCATGACTTTCTATCAAACATTCTTCAAGATAATGCAAAAAGATAATGTAAGAAGATAATGCAAGCAAAAAAATTTCTATTCTTAACATTCTTGATGTCAAGTTCAAATTCTTAATGAGTTGAATTAAGTTTACTCAATTTCTAGTTGAATTAAGTTGCGTCAAGTTGAAAATATGCTCAACTTGACTCAGATTAAGTTGAAAATGTGAGCAATTCAACTTTGAATTGAGTTGAATTCAAAATGTTAACTCGAAACTCAACTTAATGATCAATCTAGTTTAGAAATCATCTGAAATTGATAAAAGTCAGAATGTATGAGTATTAACTCATCATTAATGTTTTTTTGATTTCAGAGTAAAACTCTGCATTTAAGATTTTTATAATAGTTCAAAGAAATAAAATATATATAATTTATAATAAAGATTAACGCAAGAAAGAGAACTTTTCAATTAATAATCTTTGCAATATTAAAGAATTAAGAATAAAGAAAATGCGTTACTTATTGTCAATGAAATAATTGTTATCTTTTAACTCAGATTTGATTAAATTCTTAAACTAAGTTTCTTTCTTCTTTCTTTGCTTTTTGACTTCATGCTTTATAAACTCAAAGTTCATTGAATCTTTATATTTCAAGATAGAATATTGCTTCTTTTATTGTGATTGTTAAGCATTGTAGACAACATGGCATTATGAGATTTTATCATTTCTTGTTCTGATAAAGATCACTTAAGCTGATCTATTAATTTGTAGATTTAATATTTATTATTGCAATTTATAATAATGTAAATGTTTGCATTAGTGATTTGCATCAATTCATTTGCCTTTCTGAAAAAACTTTAAGTTTATTTTCAAGTTTTCTTTTGAACAATATGTCGCTCAGTTCTAATTTTCGTCATTAGAACAGAAAACAATAATATAATTATTTCTTTATGAAGTTATATTTGAAATATATATCTTGAAGACGAGAATCTATACTTCAGAGTATATATGAATGTTGCATTCTATTTTGAATATCTTTGAATATTAAAATCAGATCGCAATTCTTTTTGTAAGCTTAGCTTTAAAGAATCGCGAAAGAGAATGAATATTATGTCATTCAATTTAAAATGCTATGTTTCTAAAATGTATATATTAAATAAGATTTCAACATAGTTTCTAGGAAGAATGATCATAAGATTTACTCACTATTATGTTATGTGTTGCTAATAATACTTATAACATTTTAGTAATTATGATTTATATTGCTTACAATTTTGAAACGAGATTCAAAAGAGAAGATGTAATATACAAGAAAGTGACATTTTACTTTGTTAGAAAAAAACATTGAATACGCAAACACTATTATCTTTATTAGATTGAAGAGATCACTTCTGATGTAAAGAAAAAATCATGTCAGCAATGAGAAAGTTGATTTTGCGTGTTAAATTACTATCATAGTCTTCAACTGTTTATCTTACAAAACAATAGAAAGCATGTATTAAAAGACGATATCTTTTACATTATCATCATTAAAATCAATGTTTTAGTAGCTCAGTAAAGTGAATTCTGCGTTTGCTTGTCTCTGAAATCTTTTCTTCAATGCATCTTTCAAATCTGCATGTATCTTGATTACTTTCTTGAAGAACTTCATATCAGCTGCTTGAATATTTTTATAGTAAGTTAACTCTTGCAGTAAATAGTTATTCATTCACATAAGCTTTATCACACGTTTTACTAAAGTAGTAGATTGATATTGCTTCGATATTCGTAGTCTGTGAGACAATTGCTCATAAGTGAATGTCATTTCATTGTTTCTTGCAATTCAATTATTCAGAGCAATAACATTACTCGCTCTGTTGAAGATTAATCGCGAGCGAAATGCTGAATGTATTGATAATAGTCACTGCGTTAATACAGAATTCTGTAATATCACATAATAATTTGAAGCAGATTTGCGTGATGCAGTCTTTGATGTTTTAGTGTGACTTGTATCTTGTTGTTGACGCTGTTTCTCAGAGAGTGAACGGCTTGATGTGACATTTTGATTTTGTAAGTTGTTTAATGTAACATCAAAGTCAAAGATATTTGCTGTAAAGATGATTTCAAATAACTTTTTAGCAGCAGAATGATAGCAATTACTTGAAAGTGTTTTCATAGTTGTTGAAGAAAAATTCTTTGAAAGAATGTTTCTAAACATAGTAATAAAGTACATCATCATGCATTATAAATGAGAACACACTTTTAAAATGCTCTAGAGAAAACAATTTCTGACTGTCAGAGATTGTGAAAACGTTGAGAATTTTTGAGATTTTGAAATGTTTAGTTATTTCAAATTTAACTCTGTTATATGTCAGTTATATTATGATAATTGATAATTCTTGCTTTTTAATCAATCATATAAATCTTAATGCAAGTAAGTGAATCTTGTTAAGATCAAGATAGAAGAAAGCGAAAATTGAAGCACAAGAGAATTAAATATGAAGAAGAAAGAGACTTTGTAATAATTTAATAATAATTCATAGTTCTGACTTATTTTTTTGAAGAGTGAAAGCGCATCTCTGACGCACAAATGCTAATTGCAATGTCAGATCTTAAAAATAAAAAAAACATAAGTTCAAGAATCATATAAAAAATGAATGCTTTAAATTAAAAGAAGATGCTTCAGATATAAATGTGAAGCACAACTAGAAAACATAATCAACAGAAGAATCGCAGATTGTAACAGAAATCAGAAGTGAATGTCAGAGCAAGAAGTGAATGCTAAAGAATGTCAAAGTTACAGATGAATAGAATTAATCATGAAGTAATTATGAGACATAAGTTATTTAAAACAACTTATACTTTTGAATACAATTACGTTTCATTCATTTTTATTATTAAAGTTTTAACTTTATATAGCAACTTGATCATCTAATTTCAAAATTTCAGCATGTCAAATTTTACAAAGTCATCGCATATTCATTTATTGCGCTCAATTTCTCATTTGCTCATGAAATTTAGTTTCAATGCAAGTAGAGAATCAAATAATTTTACGACAGAAAATAAGAATAAACGTTATTTTCGAAGAAAATTTCAGAGCAGTCAAGCTGAAGAAAGTCAAAAAGAAAAAGAGCAGCGTCATTAAAATATGACAAAGTAACAAGAATGACTTAAAAGATTATTTGCTTCGAAATTAAATTATTTAAAATAACTCAACATAAAAGAATGCATGCTGAAAATTTAAGAAATATTAATGAGAAAGCTTACTGCTGATGTCAATTACTTTAAAAGATTAACAGTGATTCTTGAATTGTTTATCACAGACTTCGATGAATGAGTGAAGAAGATAGCAGAAATAATATAAACGCTGCAATATTGATAATGAACTGCTTTTTGTTCTTGAAATTTGTAAGAAAAGATAAACGTTTGTAGTGCTACAGTTTATCAAGATAAGCAATGATAAAAGTAAAACACAATCAAAACGCATTTGATTATTATTTAGTCAGATCTGTGCAGATGATCTGCAAGATGATTTGCTTAAGTTTATAAATTTTCAATCTTCATAATTTCTTCTTAGATTCTTCATAATTCTTAAATTGATGAATTAACTTCTGAACATTAAGTTGTTGAATCTTGAGCATCATCTGAAGTTTTTCTGAACAAGCATCTTTAAGAATGTTAGTAGAAGCAGTCAACTTAAGTCATTTATCATTATCTTGCGTCACAAATCAAGACTCATAAAACAACTTTAAAGCAGTGATCATAGAGAGCTTGTTAAGTGAGTTAACTTGACGCTTATAAAATTTATTGTCAATCATGAGTGAAAGCATCATGAATAAATGCTTCTTTTTATTTATTTGAATTTTGAAAAGCAGTTACAAGATCTTTTTAAAAAAGATAACATTATTCTAATTCTGCTGCTTGAATTCTCTCATAACAGATTAAGATTGATCTTCTTTCTCTTGATTAACATTATCTTTCATTGTGTCTGACATTTTTTCTAACATTAACGAAAATTGACTCGTCAATTGCGTTTTCGCGTTATAGAGAATGAGTGTATTGATACTAATTTTCTCATTCTTTGTAATGTGATTTTAATTCTCTGTCATTTTATTTTAATTCTTGATAATCTGATCTTAATTCTTTATTATTTCATTTTGATTCTTGATAACATGATTCTGATTTCTCGTTATTTTATCTTAATCTTTGATGACATGATTTTAATTTCTTATCATCTCATCTTGATCTTTAATGACATGATCTTAATCTTTCGTCATCATATTTTGATTCTTGATAACATCAATCTGATATCTCTTAAGATGCAATTACTGATTCAAATTATTTGTTTCTAAGTTGAAAAAACTGTGAAAGAAGTCTTGTTTAATGTCAAAGAATGTCAGATAGCATTTGAAAAGAATGTTATAAAAGATTGAATAAATGTGATTCAGAAAGAGACTTTTCTCATTTGCTTGAAAAAAATGATTACGTGATTTACTTCATTGATTGAAAATATTTGATTCACAATCATCATGATTTAAAGTCAATTTTGAAGTCACTTTCATCTTTTCAATGTATGAAACGTCGTCAATAAGTTGATAATTCAGCTGTATTATTTAACACATGCAATTTAAATCAATCTAATAATACTTTGAAGGCAGAATAATACATACGCAGTTCTCAATCATCTTGACATTCGCTGCTTTATGATCAGAGTATTTTCAACGTAGCTCATGATATTCGCTCTCTGACGCGAGAGAAGAGAGCTCATGTCATTATCACTGCTTTATCTCAAAATCTGAACTACTCTGTTGAACAGTGTCTTTTCAAGATGCTTGATTGTTCATCACGAGAAAGTAATGAAGAACAGCAAGTCAGATTTGTTGATATGATGATTAGAAAAAGTTATCAGAAGATAATATTTAGTTCTTGAAGACAAATTCATTGATCTGTATCTTCATGCTTGCTTGTTTATTGTGATGAGCATAAAATTGTTGCAATATTGAGTCTTTGCTTTTGTTTAATAGAAGTTTCTTCAAAATTCTGATATCAGACTCAAGATATTTCATGATCTTAACAACAAAATGAATTGATGAAATGATATACTTTATTAAGCATATACGATTGAAGATCGCTGATTGTTGATTATTCATCTTGATGATGAAAAAAATATTATTGATAAGCATTTGCATTTGAATGAACGCGCGATCTTTCGTTGATTTAAAGAAACATTGATCTCGTAGTATAATAATCATGTTTGCATTAAGTTGAAGTTGATCATCTTTCTTGTTTTCAACAATTCAAGTTTAAGCGTTGTTCACTTAATGCAAACAGCGAGTCAGTTTCTTTATTATTTGTTTAGAAAAGAAAAAACTGTTGAGAAAGAATCACGAATCTCAGAGCAGTGGAAATTACAAAGTCAAGAAAAGATGTTTATCTGTATGACTGATCATAGCTTTGCGAATGAAGTTAGAGCATTCAGACTTTCTACAAACTTCACAAACAACATTTTAAGTCACAGAAAATACTTCTGCTTACTTTTTAAAAACTTGACAAGTTATTTCATCTTCTCATTGCATTGTCATTCAGAGTAGATATGCGAATTTGATAAATAATGTCTTCGTCATAAATTTTCAAAAAGTTGAGATTCTGTTCTTATAGATTATTCTTTATCTGAAAGCTAATATTTAAATTTGTCAGTAAACTTATCTTGAAGTTAAAAGCGAACTTTTCTATCTTTAGAATATAGATTCGTCACTTATTATTTATTGCTTTTTTTTTTTTTTTTTTTTTTGATTCTTACTCGATTCAACACCCATTATGGGCCTATGCGAGATTCTATATATTGTAGCGGGCGCTGCGCTAGCGTA
>JAABUZ0100000790.1_pt1 | contig 70298 bp, 69 predicted proteins | sample 5562091 | NCBI WGS metagenome assembly JAABUZ01 (sample SAMN12813069, study PRJNA571459) | rock metagenome | isolation source: Antarctica rocks | place: Antarctica: Victoria Land, Linnaeus Terrace sud | collected 2015-12-21 | reverse complement strand
GTACAGCCGCCGCTCCTCCTGCTGCCAGCGCTTGACCGCGTCGCCCAGGCGTCGCTGGCGCTCCTCCCGGGCCTGCGGATAGCTGGCATAGCTGCCGCCGTGGCGCCATGCCCCGTTGCCCTCTAGGGTGATGATCGCGTCGACGGCCCCCGCGAGGACGTCGCGGTCGTGGGAGATCATCAGCACGGTCTGCTTGGCGGCGCGGATCTGACGCTCGAGCGCGAGCTTGGCCGGCACGTCGAGGAAGTTGTCAGGCTCGTCCAGGAGCAGGACGTCGGCGTCGGAGGCGAAGAGCACGTCGAGCACCAGCCGCTTGCGCTCGCCACCGGACAGGGTGACCGCCGGCCGGTCCGCCAGCTCATCCAGTGGGGAGTGGACGATCCTTCGGCAGGCCGCGTCCCAGCGGCCCTCGAGCTCGTAGCCGCCGAGCGCCGTCCAGTCGGCGATCGCCGACCCCAGCTCCATCCCCGCCGCGTGATCCCCGGCCGCAAGCTCGGCCTCATGGGCCGTCACCCGCTCCGCCGCGTCGCGCAGCCCCCGGGGCGCAAGCGCCAGCAGCAGCTGGCGGACCGTCCGTGCCTCACCGGCGACGCCGATGTCCTGCGGCATGTAGCCGACCAAACCGCCGGTTGCGGCGTCGCCCTCGTCGGCGCTGAGCACGCCCGCGAGGATCTTCAGCAGCGTGCTCTTGCCGACGCCGTTGGCGCCGATCAAGCCGACGTGCTGCCCGGGAGCGATCCGGAAACTGACCTCGGAGAACAGAAGATCCCCGCCCGGATGCGCGTAGGCCAGTTGCGACACGCTGATGTGGGCCATGCGCGCATGGTCGCATGGCGGGAGTGGTCGGCGGTCCTGTGACCAGCGGCCCTGCCGGCCTGCGGCTGGGAGCGCGCGCGGGCATGACGCTGAGCCGAGCGTCGCTGGCGAGGGTGGTGGATTGCGGCCGTGTAAAGCGGCCCGTCAGCAGCCGACCGCGTTACGGAATGTCCGGCATGCCTGAGCCATTCGCGGTGCCGACAGCAGCGTTACACGACGCCGAAACGACGATCGAGGAACCGTGTGGACGTTGTCGAAATTGATCACACACTCGCTGGGGACGCCATCCTCGGTCGGCGTCAGCACCAACTCTGAGACGAGCTCGCGTCGCGTTCTCGTCAGCGCCGCCACGACGACTGAGCCGATCCGGTCAGCCACCGGATCGCGGGTCAGGACCAGCACCGGCCGATCCCCGCCCGGCGTGACCGCGAACCAGATCTCACCCCTTTGCATCGACCCAGTCCGTCCAGTCCTCAGCCGGTCCCCAGTCGGCGATCTCCGCCAATGACCGCTCGGCGCTGGTGGCGGGCTGCTGCTCCCACTTCTCGGCGTCGGATTCGCCCTGCAACACCACAAGGTGGCGATGCAGTGCATCACGGAGTATCTCGGACCGGTCAACCCCAAGCGCCTGCGCCCACCGCTGGATCTCGGCAGCGTCGTCCTCGGGGACACGGAAGCTGACCATCGTCATACGGCTGACACTACTACGTATGACTACCCCCTGACCCCGGATCAATGCCCGAGCCGTCCGCGAACTCCGCAATCACCTCGTCCAGCAGTGACAGCGACGGTCTCCACTCCAGCCGAGCGCGCGCCCGCCGCACCGCCTCCATATCCACAAGACCCAGCTCGAGCGCGCGCTGAAAGGCTCCACGCAGCTCGTCGCGATCGGCGACTTCGGCCAGATCAACGAGCGTCCTCGCCGGGGTGGTCACCCGAATTCCGTCGAGCACTGTCACGTCGTCGGCATGAAGCGGCGGCGCGTAGTGCACGACCACGCCCGGTGGGGGCGTGAACCCATACCTCGGGTCATCGGGAGAGCCAGGGACAGTGATGTGGATGAAGTCGTCCATATACATATAGAGGCGGGAGTCGGACGATCTCGCCCCCCCGGCCCGGCAACCAAGGCCGGACGGGATCGGAGGCTCGACGACGGACGGCGCCTCCCGTCCGCCCCGTCAGCTCGTGCCGCGGCTCACCGTGGCGATCACCGGTCCTGCGAGGCGCAGGGCCGCAGCCGCGAGAGAGAAGTCGAACGCCGGGGGGATCGACAGCCGCCGGGGTAGCAGGCCGGACGCGGTGTCGAACCGAGCCCAGGTCGCCAGGATCGTTGGGTCCAGGCGCAGTGGGGGTTGCAGGGCGGGCGCGATCGCGAGGGTCTGAGCCCTGATCAGGCGCGGGTCGCCCACCGCGGCGGTGGTGATGACCCGAGTCGCCTGCTGCGGATCGGTGACCGCCTTACGGGCCCCCACCGCGATCGCCGCGAGCGCGCGGACGATCGCCGAGTTGCGCCGGCGCAGCGTGGCGCGGGTCACCGCGAGCACGACCTCGGGGAAGTTCGGCGCACCGTAGCGGTTGATCCGGAACTCGCCGACGGCGAGCCCGCGCTGGCGCAGCGTGACCCCCTCATCGCTCCAGAACGCCGGCACGGCCGCGATCGTCCCGGCCAGCATCTGGGCGACGGCGTTGAAGCCGATCGTGATCTGATCCACGCGCCGCAGGTGAGCGCCGTCGCGCGACAGGATCGCCCGCAGGAAGGCGGGATCGGACGGCAGGCCCGAAACTCCGACCTTGCGGCCCTCCAGGTCGCGCGGGCGCTTGATGTAGGGCTGGACGATCAACGCTCCGAGCGGCTGCTGCACGAGCGCAGCGATGCCCACGACGTCGGCACCCCGCTCGCGGGCAAGCCCCAGGTCGTTGATGTCGATCACTCCGATGTCGACACGGCCGTCGAGCAGGAGCTTGAGCGAGTCCGGACCGCTGCCCGGCTGCCGGATCTGCAGGCTGACCCCGAATCGCTTGTCATAGCCGTCGTGGGCGGCCAGGAAGATCGGCGCGTGCGCCGGGTTCGGGATGAAGTCGAGCGCGATGCTGACCGGGCGTGGGGCCGTGGGGCCACTGCCAACTGTGCTGGCAGCGCAGCCGGCCAGTCCCACCACGGCCAGCAGCATGCAGACCCACCAGACGAGTGAAAGACGCCGGTCCCGGGCGGGCGCGGAATCGGAGCGGCGGGGGATGGCGAAGCTGAGCACACGCGGCAGTCTGGGCCATCGCCGGCGCTCAGCGCCCGCTCACCGTGGTCGGCTGAGAGATCAGTACGCGGTGCAGTAGGTGCGATGGCGGGGAGTCGCCCGGTAGCGCGCTGCCTGTCCGCGGTTCCACAGGGTCAGATCCAGCTCACAGGCCCGGACGCCGGGTAGCTGTGCGGCCAGCAGCTCGACGGCGTGCAGGGCGCAGGCGCGGATCGCCACCTCTTCGGGCGAGCCGTGCTCAAGCCTGTCTCCCTGCTCGATCCTGGCCAGCAGCGCCGGGTCGTAGCTGAGCATCCCGTCGACGCGAAGGACATGGGGAACGAGATTGTCAGCAAACATGGTCAGCCCTTCGAGATCGGTGAAGGCGGCCACGCCCGAGCGGTGCAGGTCGGCAGCGGTGAGCTGGGCCCGCTTGAGAAACGGCACCCGCAGCTCCTGAAAGCTCGAGCTGTCGGCGAAGGCATCCCAGCCGGCCAGCCGGCCCACCAGCGCGACGCTGTGGCCCGCGGCCGCGTCGACCACGGCCGCGAAGCTGCCCCCGTGCTCGCTGTTCACGTGGTGGCCCACGTCGCGCAGGGCGGCCGCGAACAGGTCCATGAGCGGGTGGCCCGGGTCCTGGCCAAGCATCGTGGCCACCTCGGGCGCCCCGATGCCCGACAGCGTCGCCGCATCCATTGCGTCACCCCGGGCAAAGCGCTCTCGGACCCCGATGGCGACGGTGAAGTACCCCGAGCGCCCAGGCCGCTTGCGCAGGCTCGGAAACCATCCGGAGCCGAAGTTGATCGCGTCCAGGCACAGCCAGAAGCCGGCTCGCGCCTCGCGGTCACCGGTCAGCAGCTCGGCCTCGGGGTCCGGCGGCGCGTCGAGCTGTGCGGCCACCGCCGGAGCGAGTGCCCGGGCGTAGGGGGCCAGCCGGGCGTGGTCGATGCGGACGCAGCTCACCCGGTCAGCGATCGTGGCGCACGCCGCGCGGAGATCCTCGAGGATCAAGGGCCGGTGAGGCTACCGTCCCGGCGGGGCGGGCACCCGGGTCAGCAGCCAAGACTGCTGGCGGTTTGGCACGTGGGTTGGCGTCAGGCCGCAGCGACGGCGGCGACCGTGGCCTGGGGCTCGTGGGGCAGAGCTCGTTCGAGTGCCGCCACGATGGTGGGGTCAAATCGGGTTCCGACGCTCGCCCGCAGCTCCTGCAGCGCGTGCTGCTCGCTGACCGCCACGCCATATGGATAGGGATCGGTGAGCATGTCGTAGGCGTCGCTGACGGCGATGATCCGCGCGCCGAGGGGGATCTCCTCGGCCTTCTTGTTGGCTGGATGCCCTGTCCCATCCCAGCATTCGCCCGAAGCTCGCACGATGGCTGCGAGGTCCTGAAGGCAGGGGGCCGCCTCGAGTACCCGCGCGGCGATAACGGCTGGCGGTTGACGAAGTCCCGCTCGGCTCGGTCAAGCCCTCCGGACTTCGACCGGATGGTGTCTGGGATCGCCAGCAGTCCGACATCGTGAACCTCGGCGGCGTCGCTGATCAACGACGTCTCAACGTTCGATAGCCCCAGTTGCAGCGCGATCCGCCGCGAGAGCTCGGCGACCCGCTTGTGGTGGGCGGCCAGTTTGCTGTCGCGCTCGCCGATGAGCTGCCTGAGCGGCGCGTGGGCCTGCGCCCGCGCGCCGCTACGCCCTTGACGCTTCTGGCGATACATGCGCTCGTCGGCAAGCGTGAGCGCCTCGGCGGATGTCGATGCCTCCTGTGGGAACGCCACCGACCCCCCTGGAGGCGTCGATTACGAACCCCAGGCCGCGCTCGCTCCGTGCCCCCGCAGCTTGACGCTCAACTTGGTCCGCCGCGTCGCCTGGACTTAGCACGCAGAACTCATCGCCGCCGAGGCGGTACGCGCGCCCGGGCGGAACGGAACGGTCCAGCGCCTGCGCGAGACGAGCCAGCAGCGCGTCACCGGCGTGGTGACCGAAGCTGTCGTTGTACTGCTTGAAGCCATTGAGGTCGAGAGCGCCAGACGCACCGACCGGCCGCGTCGGCGGCAACGCTCCGAGATCCGCGAGCAGCACGCGACGATTGGCGATTCCCGTCAATTGGTCCGTGGTGGCCGATCGCGCGAGCTCGCGCTGAACCCGCCGCAGCAGCTCGAGTCCGACCACAGAACGGCTACGCGCTCGTAAACAATCATCCGCTCGATCGCCCCGACCAGCGAACCGACGACCGTTCGAGCCACCCCGACGCTGCCCGACCGGACCCTCCCGCTGGCGTCGGCGAGGATGAGCCGTCCCGGCCCCAAGCGCTCAGCGCCCCCCAGCATGGCCGACGGCCCGCCGACGGCGCGGATCTCGCCGCCCCGGCCGACCGTGAATGCGGAGGAGAAGGTCTGTACGCGGATCATCGCCTCCAACACGCGCTCTTGCAGCGCTGCGCTTCGCTGACTCACCAGCTGCCTCGTCCGGGCGGCGAGATCCTCCCGGGTCCGCGCCCGGCTGGTGATGGTCGACAGGGTGCCGAATGAACAGAGCGCGACCGCGAGCAGCAGCAGCACGGCGCTGAACATTCGTCTCCTGCGAAGTAATCGGACCCGAATGCCGGCTGCTTGAACGTCGGCGCACTTGGTCGTCATGAAATGAGCCAACGAGGCCGACCACCCGAACGGGGGTCGCGCTCGAGTTCGTGCTCAAGCCAGGTCCACCCGCGCCCCCTGGGTAGCACATTTTGTGCTACAGTACGATGCATGGCTTCTCGCGTGGTTCGCGCCAGGCTCGATGAAGACTCACAGCGGGCGCTCGCGGCGCTAATGCGCGAGGGCCGCAATGAGTCTCAGGCGGTCCGTGCGGCGCTGGTCGAGGCAGGACGTCGTCGTCGCCGGCAAGCGGCACTCGCCGAGGAGGTCCGCCGGCTCGCGGAGGACCCGGCTGACACCGCTGAGCGTCAAGCGGTCATGGCTGACATGGACGCCGTGTCGGTCGACTGGCCCGAGTGACGCGCGGCGACCTCTACCGCGTCCGGCTTGCGCCTGGACGCGGCCGCGAGCAACGCGGGCCGCGCTACGGCGTCATCGTGCAAGCCGACGCCCTGCTAGGCCTGTCGACGGCCATCATCGCCCCGACGTCTCGCAGCGCCGCCCCGGCGACCTTCCGCCCGGAGGTCGTCCTCGCCGGGGACATGACCCGTGTGCTGGTCGAGCAGCTGCGCGCCGTCGACCTGCATCGCCTCGGCGAACACGTGGGCCGGCTCGCCGCCGACGAACAACGCGCAGTTGACGAGGCCCTTGAACTGGTCCTCGGGCTGTAGTCGCATCACACCGCTATGCGACACCAGGGCGCCTGCAAGCAAGGCCCGGCACCTGCTCCTTCTCCAAAAGGGGCCCGCTCCTCCGACGTCGTTGCTAACGGAAGAACGAGCCGCAGCATGCCGCCCGCTCCCGGGCGTCGGCTTCGTCAAATTGGCGGCCTCGAGTCCTGACTGTCAACGTGATCCGCACCAGCCCGTACGACTGAGGCGCCGGCATCGAGCCGTCTTCGGCGCCGTCGATCGGGTCGTGGGATCCCAGCTGTTTGAGATGGTCTTGATCTTTAAGCGAGTTCCCCAACCCCGTGCAGCCTCCACTTCCGGTCGGGCGATGGGCTCCGATGCCCGTCGTCTGACCGGAGTACCGCGACGGGAGCCGCTGGCTCACGCCGGTGTCGACCGCAAGATCGCGCTCGTGACCGAGCCACAACCGCGGGAGGCTCGGTCGCGATGCCCGTGTCCTTTAGGGGGGTTCTAGCTCCAGCTAAGACGCCGATGGATGGTGAGGTCCGCTCGTGGACTTATCGTGTTGTCCGTGAGCTTCGTCCAAAGCGATCCCCAGCCTTCCTTCTCGGTTGGCCGTGCCACCTGGTACGAGGGCGACTGTGTTGCCTGGCTACGAGAACAGAAGCCCGAGAGTCTGCACGCAGTATGCACCGACCCACCGTACGGTTTGGTCGAATACGACCCCAAACAATTGAAGAAGCGCGATGACAGCAACGGCGGGGTCTGGCGGATACCTCCCAGCTTCGACGGGCACACGCGTTCACCGTTGCCCCGGTTTACGGTCCTCACCGACACGCAACTTGCGGAACTGCGCCGCTTCTTCGGCGAGTGGGGAGCAGCACTTCTACCTGTGCTCGTACCCGGTGCCCATGTGCTCATCGCTACCAACCCGCTGCTTGCCCACACGGTCGCGTCCGCGGTCCACAGCGTCGGCTTCGAAAACCGAGGCGAGATCATCCGCCTGGTGCAGACGATGCGCGGCGGGGATCGACCCAAAGGTGCCCACGAGGAGTTTTCGGATGTGACTGTGATGCCCCGGTCGCAGCATGAGCCGTGGCTGCTCTTCCGGAAGCCCTGTGAGGGCCGCGTGCAGGACAATCTCCGCAAATGGAGGACCGGCGGGCTCCGCCGCATTAGCGACGAACGACCGTTCGGTGATGTCATCGCGTGCCGCCCGACCCGAAGGGAGGAGCGCGCCCTGGCTCCGCATCCGAGCCTCAAGCCGCAGCACTTCCTCCGCCGCGTCGTTCGGGCCATGCTGCCGCTAGGCGAGGGTGTGGTTTGCGACACCTTCGCTGGCTCGGGATCGACTTTGGCTGCCTGCGAGTACGTGGGCTACGACAGCATCGGTATAGAGCGCGACAGCATCAATACTGAGATGGCCCGAGCGGCCATACCGAAGCTCGCGGCATACAAAGTCGACGTCGACGCGGAGATGCGCGTCGGCGCGGTAATCGGGCAGACGGCGGCGCTCAACGGGGTGCATCCCTCCGGGGGGTCCCGCGTTTCGCCGCAGCTGACACTGTGCGCAAGCGCCGACGTTGTCTGACAGCGCGCGCAGACCTTAGGCAGAGCGCCCCCCGCGCCTTCCTAGGACTCACGGTGGCACCAGCTTGCGCGCCGTAGAGCCAATTGGCCTTCAGGTGTGCGATGCCGCCCCTATCCGGCGTCGCGGTCCGCGTCCCGAGCTCGCCCCGCGGGTTCTTGCGGAAATGCGAAGCGTCGAGTTGCGCGAGCCAGATATTGGCGAAGTAGGTCGGGGCGCGGGCGACTACCGGCTCAGTCACGCGGTCGGCGACGTAGTGAAAGATGCAATACCAGCCGGGTCTCGCGCCGTGCATGTCGACGGCACCGGACGGCTTGTTGGTGACCTTGACTTCGACGCCCTCCTCGGCAGACTGAGCGGCGTCGTCGACGTAGCGCCCCTTGGGGAGCAGGTCGGGGTGCCCGTTGGGGAAGTTGTTGGTGACGAGGCCTGGAGCGTGAGTGGCGACGGCCTCGGCGATCAGGTCGGAGAGCATGCCTGAGTAGATGGCGCCGCGTACGGATTCCTCGATCCGCAGCAGGCCGCGCTGGATAAGCGTCTCGTTCAACGTGCCGAGCATCTCGTAGATGTCGGTCATTGCTACGGCGAAGTGGTCACGGCGCAGCGCATAGGGCAGCGCCAGCGCCCTATTGAAGGCACTCGTGTCGACCTCCGCTCGCGGTTGGCTCTGGACCATCGCGGCAGCGTATCGGCGTCGAGACGTCTAGGCTTAACGCACAAGGAACAGCGGGAGGAGAGCCGATGGCTACCAGCAGACGTCGTCCGGGGGAGATCCGAGACGCCATCGTTGCGGTTCTAGGCAAGAACGCGCGCCCTTCGCACATCAGTGATATCCATGCTGGCGTCCAGCGGCAGCTCGGCGGCGACGTGCCCGCGAGTTCTGTCCGCTCGTACCTGCAGCTTGGGACTGACGGCAGCGTCAACCTCTTCGAGCGCGTCGGTCGCGGCACCTACAAGCTCAAGCGCAGGCGTTCGTCCGCGTAAGTCGGCGCAAAGACGGTCCCCCGGCGACCTCATCCGCGATATTCCACGCGCTGATGGTTGGTTCGACGCTCGTCCGCCGGACGCCCGCCGAGAAGATCCATCGTCGGAGCCGTTCAAGCGCAGATCGCCGACGCTGACCAGACACCTACGTCCTCAAACGCGTCGAGGAAGAGATCGCCAAGCAGCGCTCTGACCTCCCCGACGCTCTAAAGGATCTAGGGCGCCATCACGACGATCGACGCGCTCGCCCTCATCGAAACGCCCCCCCAACCGGAACGGGTGCGGAGGGCGGTTCGAATTTACTGCCGGAGGAGGCGGCGAGTCCAACCGGCGCGAAGAACCCTGCATTCGCGACGGTTTTGTTAGCGATCTGCGGCCGGATCTTGGCCGAGTCGAGGGACCTTGACTTCCGATTTGCGGCCGTCTGCTGAGAAGGCCATCAACAGCCGGTCGAGCGCACGTTCTTCGTCGGGGTGCCCGTAGAGGATTTGGACGAGCCTGCCGCCGTCGGTGTGACCCAACTGGATAGCGACGTCGGCCGGCCTCAGGCCGCGCTCGAGGAGCATGGTCGCGCACGCATGCCGAAGCTCATACAGGTCTATGTCGCGCCCTCCCTGTGCGCGCCAGGCTGAGGCGACCGGGCGCCACAGGTAGTTGAGGGTGCCCTTGCTCAATCGCTTGCCCCGCGGGGAGTGGAAGACGCACGGCGAGTCCCTGCGGCGGGTGATCATCCCGAGCGCCTCGAGCGCCCGGGGCGGAAGGATGATCGGCCGCGCCAGTCCGTTCTTCGGGGTCTTCTCGCCGGCCTGGCCGTCGAGCGCGCGAGAGATGACCGCCTGCCGGTTCGCCGGATCAAGGTCTGTCCACCGCAGCGCCGAGAGCTCGCCGGGACGCACTCCGGTGTACGCGGCGAACAGGATGATCGCAGCCATCTCGTCACCGAAATCGCCATGTGTCTCGAGCGCCACGCGCGAAAGGCGATCGATCTCAGCCTCGGTGAGCGCGATCAGATCCTTGCGCCCTTTCGGCGTCTCGAGCCGAAGATTGGTGAACGGGTTGTGTTGGCAAACGCCATCGCGAACTGCGTCAGCCCACATCGTGCGCGCCGTGCGTGTCGTGCTCCGCGGCCACTCGTTCGCCCGTGGCCGGGGATCGACGCTTCTGATGCCGGCCAGAGCAGACCTGACGGCCTGCGTTGCAGAGTCCGACTCGGCTCGAGGCAGCAGCCTCGTCGGCGCGCCGCTGTCCGCCCCGGATTGCGCGGAAACGGGCTCGCGTTGGCCCGTGTGCGAGCAGCTTCGCTGCCAACGATTGGGTGGAAGCGGAAGTCCGCAGCGCTGAGCGCTCGCTTCCCCAATGTCGCCGGAACGGGTCTCGGCCTCGAGCTTCCGCTTCGGTCGTTCCGGGATCTGAAGTAGAAGTGCAGACGTGGCCCGAGCAGCCTTCCACATGCCTCCTCGCTAGCGAAAGAGCGGCGAACTGCGAGCGCACGTGACCGCGATCGTCAAGTTTGCGCCGGGTCGCGTCGATACCGCCGTTGATGCCTGCAGGCTTCTCGTTGGCGGCTGTTCACCCAGCTGACACTCGTTTGCTCGTCGCCCTGGTCGTGTTCGGGGCGTTCGTGGCGATCCTCCCGCGACCCGCTCCGCGGCCACTCGCGATGGCGGCGCTCTGCGCGATCGTCATCCCCTGGGACTTCGGCGCAACTCTCATCTGGGGAACCAGCGGCTCTACCAAGGTGCGATTCGAGTTCGCGGTCAGCACCACCGGAGCAGCGGCTCTCCTCGCCTGCGCGATCCTCGGGATCATCGCGGCGGCAGCCGCACTGCGGTCCTTCGCGCGGGCCGACAAGCGCACCGGGGTCGTCCTCACGGGCATATTCGTCGCCGCTTTCGCGGTTTGGAGCTCTCTGTACGCTACTCGCCGATCATCGCCGCGATCGGTTTGCTCACAGGCAGCGGCGCGTTGCGGTGGGCAGCCGCAGCGTCGACCGACGACCAGCCGCCCCCGCTCTCGCAGCCTCTAGCCACGCTCCGAACCCAAGCCATGGCGCTGCGTGCGTTTGTTCGCATCGTTCTGCCATTGCTGTCAGGCGCTCTCTTCTACGCGTGTCTTCGCTGGGGGCCCAAGAGCTGGGCCGACCCCAGTGCGGAGCAACCCTGGTGCTCCCGGCATTCGTTGTGGCCGTTGCCATTCCAGCGCTCACCGTGGCGTTCACGTCTCGCGCTGCCGGCCGGCGAACGGAGGCCGTCGCGGCCTCGGCAGTCATCTCGGCCCTTCTGGCGGCCGTCCTATGTGGTGTGGCATTCCTGATCTGGTTCGGCCAGAACCAGTGCGGCGAATAGGCTGCCGCCCGCTCACGACAGACTGCTCCTCCGTCGCCCGTGAGGGTCCGAGGCTCTCGCTTCCGCTTCGACCGTCGGGGGATTTAAGCAGAAGCGCAGAGTCGGCAGGGGCGTCGTCCCCGTGCCTGCGTCTCGATCGATCGCCTGCGAACCGCAGACATGTACTCTTTGGGCATCACTTGTACAGGACTGGCGTCGAGCGTACACTCAGGGAAGTGTCACCCGCCCCGCTCAGCGTCTCGGAAGCCCGGCGTCAGCTCGCGTCGATCATCGACCGCGTCGGCGTCGAGCACGCGCCGGTGTACCTCGCGCGGCGCGGCCGCCGTGTCGCAGCCGTCATCGACGCCGACGACCTCGACCGCATCATCGCGCTCGCCGAGGACATGGCCGACATCCGCGCCGCCGAGGAGGCGCGCGAGGAGATGCGGGCGACCGGCGAGGCGCCGATCCCGTGGGAGCAGGTCAAGGCCGATCTCGGCCTGACGTGAGCTACCGCGTCACGCTGGCCCCGGCAGCCGCTCGCCAGCTACGCAAGCACGACCCGCAGGTCCGCCGGCGCCTCCAGGCCGCACTCGATCTGCTGGCCGTCGAACCCCGACCACCAGCCGCGACCCGGCTCGTCGGCGGCGCGGGCGAGTGGCGGGTCCGCACCGGCGACTACCGCATCATCTACGAGATCAAAGACGACGAACTGCTCGTCCTCGTGCTCCAGGTTGGACACCGCCGTGACGTCTATCAGCGGCGGCGCTGAGATCCTTACTGCGTGAGCATCATCATCGCCGCTCCAGGGCCTGCGGTCACACGTTCTGGATGCTCGAGATCGGTCGTCGCAGGGAGCCTCGTCCTGGCTTCTGGACAAGCGCTCGGTGGTGGTCTGTGATCGCGCTTCCGCTTCGACCGGCTGCGGGATCAAAGCAAAAGGGCAGGCGCGACCGTGACCCCGGCAAGCGTCGCGTGATCCCGACCGAGCACAGCGAGGTCAATAGCGAAAGCCGGCGCAAGCGGCCGTCTGCGCTCGCTGAACGCCGGGTTCGAGCCGTTCTGCGGAATTGAAGACGCGCGCTGGTGCCTCAAAGGTCTTCGGGCATCGGCGAACACCTGGACGTATGCAAGCTTCCCTGGCTTAGACCCGCTGGCCGCCTGGGCCGACGAGGGATTTAGCGTCCACGGGCCGCGTTTTCTGCGTGGCAGGCGTTCAGCTGGGTTTTGGGCTGCGGCCTGGAACAGTGGTCTCCAGGCGCGTTCGTTCACACGTCAAGGCGTAGTCCTGATGAGATGCCTGCTGGGACAGTGCTCGGGTGGGAGATTCGATTGCACGACGTCTTCACCGCTGGTTGTCAGCAGCTGTTCAACTGGATGGTCGAGGACGCCACACCTCGTCGCTGCGAGAACGCGACGTGCGGTCGCATATTCGTAAATCAGCTCGGCGGCTCCACCAGATGGCACCGCACCAAGGGCGTGCGTTACTGCTCACCGCAGTGCGCGAGGGCCGAGGCCCAGCGGCAGTACCGCCGTAGACTCAAAGCAGCATCGGATTCGCCGGAGGCCTACGCCTGAGGTGGGTAGTTGCTCACGGACGTCAGGCGATGGACCTGGGAGGAGGGTCCGGGATCAGCCATGGGTGATGTCTCCAAGGATCGCGCGTAACGGGTTGTTGTCGCCGTGCATTGACGCGATCGAGGCTGCGATGTTGCGCTCGGCGTCGGTGCGGCTCCAGTCGAGTGCATAGCTGGCGTCGCGGGCGAGCTGGCTGATGAAGGCGCGCTGGGTGCGGCCGTTGCCCTCGCGGAACGGGTGGATGGGCGGCGTTGATCTCGGCCAGGTAGTGGGCGAGGCGGTCGACGAATCGCTCGCGATCCAGGTCGCGCAGGTAGTTCTCGCGCGCCAGCTCGGCGAGCACCCCGGCCAGGTAGGGCTCGATGTGCTGGGGCAGCGCGAACATATCGGTCTTGGCAATCGCCACGGTGCGAATCTCCCCGGCCCAGGGATATACGTCGCCGAATAGCCGTGCGTGAAACGCCTCAGGTGCGCGAGGTCGTACTTCCCTGGCAGGCGATCACGGGCCAGCTGCGCGGCGGCGATCGTGCTTGCCTCGCTCTCGCGGCGCTGCAGCTCGCCAGCGTCACGGAGCCCGAAGTGGTTGCGCAGGACGTTGGTGCCTGGATAGACGTACGGGTCTCAGGCACGCAAGAGCCTTCTGGTGCTCGTCGGTCAGGCGACAGGCGCCGGGAGGAGGTCACCGAGCGGCTCGCCGGCGGCAACGCGGCACTTGGCCTCCTCCAGCTGTGCATCGGTCAGCTCACCTCGCGCCCACGCCCTCAGCACAGGCTCCGCGCGGCCTGGGTCAAGGCCCTCCAGCCGCGTGGAGGCGAGCGCCTGCTCCACAGCACTGTCACCGTCGATCATCACCTTTAGTTTACGCCCAGCTCAGACGTTTTACCGGCGGAGTGCGTGGGCGTCGAGTTCGTCGGCCAACCACGGCAGCCGCGGCCTTCCGGTCGGACTAGCGAGCAGGGTGGCGACGCGGCAAGCCTCGAGGAAGAAGGAGCCCTCCGAGTCGTCGACGGGCGCCAAGTCATTGACGATGAGACGTGCGACCTCGCCGCTGATCTCGCCTTCGTCGTGCAGCTCCAGCGCCTGGGTGGTGAGTCGTTGGCGTTGTTCTTCGGTGTCGACGTGATCGCGGATGTCGTAGAGCAGGTGATCGCGGCTGTCGTCAAAGAGGCCGGCACCGTCGACCAAGCACCGCACGGCGTCTTCGTCCTCGAGCAGCTCCCGTCGGAGCAGGTCGACTTTCGGGTCGTGCGGCAGCGGGAGCGAGAACTGGCGCTGGAACAGGAACGGGAGCCGAGCAGCCTCATCGAAGGTCGGACAGACGGCAGCCCGTCGTCCCAGTCCGGCGTGTCGTGCACGGTGGGCGGGATGCCGCAGCACTTCTTGACCTTGCGCCCTGACCCGCACGAGCAGGGATCGTTGCGGCCGAGCTTGGACGCCATGCTCAGTAGGTTGCACAACCGGTCGGTCGGACTCCCGCTGACGCAGAGCTATGTGGACCAATCCGACAACAGTACCGTCGGCTGGCCTAGCCAAGTTAGTTGTCAAACGGCCAGAGTTCATGCCGTGGGCCAACCTTGACCACCAGACGCGACCATGGCACCGGCCGGCCGATAGCCCGAGCCATCGTCTCGGAGTAGGGGTCGAGCGCCAGATCGCTGTCGATCATGACGACGGTGTCGTCGTCAAGGAGCAGGCGCACGTCCTCGTTCCCTTCGCCGTCGCAAGTCGCGTCGACGACCCGGTGGCGCTTGAGCACCTCAACGAGTATTGCCGCCGGGTGCCGTTCATCGAAGCCGGGCGGGAAAGCAGCCCACTTTGGGTCCACTCGCGGCCCGCTCTGCGCGGCCTGGTCCCAATTTGAGATCGGTTCGGGTGGGTCGGCCATCAGTCCTGAGGCGGTGCGGTGTTCTGTTGGTGCTGCGAGAAGGTGACGATCTCGCCTGCGTACTCAGGCTGGTCCCGGAGCTTCTGGAAGGAGGCCTCGTTCCAGGGCTGCTCAGGGGTCGCGTAGATCGTTCCGATCGTGTCGGCGAGGCCCTGCAGGTCTCCAGCTCGCTCGGTCAAGTCGAGGTCACCGCCGCCCCAGCAATAGATGCTGTTCTCATCCCAGATGAAGGCGTTCCAGTAGATGCGGTGGTCCTCGGCCCCTGGCGGGTTGCGCTTGTCGGGTGTGAGCGGGAAGCCGTAGCCGAGGATGTCGTGCGCGGTGCGGTAATGCGGGCTGCGCTCCAGCATCGCTTCAGAGCCTACGCCTCCGTACGGCGCAAGCTGCCGTCCGGAGGCGCGGGTCGATAGGTGGTGAATGACGATGCCGGCCGCTCAGACCAGTCCCGAGCCGCGCAGGCTCGCAGCGGCGTGGGTGGAGTTCGACCAGGCGATCCGCGCAGCGATAGTCGCGGGCGTACCTGCGCGCTCGATCCGTCAAGCAGTGCCGCAAATCGGCCCTGGGTCACTGCAGCGCCAGCGCCGGCTCCTGAGGCTCGTGGAACGTGACGGGGCCGAGTGTGTCTGGTGCGGTACCAGGCTCGGCGGGGCACCGGCGATGACCTTTGACCACGTTGTGCCCAAGTCTCGTAGTGGCACCAATGACATCGACAACCTGATGCTGTCCTGCGTGCGCTGTAACCAGCTCCGAGGCGCGGCAGCGGTCGACGCGTGGCTACCTCTCTGCATCGAGCAACGGGCTTACGCCGCGCCTGGACGTGATAACCGACCGGCTCCGTTCGCAGGGGTGGGGGGAGCCGGCAGCGGCGCTTGTGGGCTCGCGGTTGGGTGCGGCTCAGTCCTGAGGGCGTCGGTGGCCGCCGCCAAGCGGCGCCGCAACTGGCGCACGCGGGCAAACGGGCCCGCAGCCGTCAGGGCGCCCTCAATGCGCGCCAGGCCGGCGCGGACGCTGGCCAGCTCGGCGTTGCGGGCAGCGAGTTCGGCGGCCGCCTGGTCATAGAGCTCACGCCAGATAACCACTCCCCCTCCCTCTTCCCGGCACCCGCCGTCATCGGCGATCTGCTCAATCTTGCGCCAAGTCAGCTCCAGGCGTTCGAGTTCCCCGCGCCGTACCAGCCGTCTCCCCGCTTTGGACTCCGAGGGGAGTGTCCCCCGCTCTATCCGTCGGGTCAGCGCTTTCACCGAAAGGCCCGTGACCTCCGCGGCCTCCGGGAGCGTCAGCAGCTCTGGCTCACGGGCTGCCTCCCCCGCCGTCGGTTCCCCGCCGAGGGAGGGGTCCGGGGAAGCGCTCGGGGATCCAGCCGTCTGCGTGCTGGGTCGCTCAATGACAGTCATGTTCTACACCGCCAGCCGATCCCCTTAGCACTGCTCACTGGGGCCGCGCGTCGTGGTGTGGCGCTGGACGTCGCCGGCGAGCAGCCCGACGCGGCGGAACGGGTCACGGCTTCACCCACGGGTTGGCGTGGCAGCCCGAGCTGGTGTGAAGTCGAGTTCACTGATGGCGAGGTCCTCGACCGGGGCTGGGACCATGTTCGCGTAGACGTCGGCCAGCACGGCCTGAAAGCAGGGGTGCTTCTCATAGGGGGTGGTGGGGACGTACTCCCAGCCGGTGCCGACGATCAGCAGCGCTTGGCCGAAGGGGACGCGGGCGACCTGATCGGCCGGCACGGCTGCTTCGCGGCGGGTGGTCCAGCTCTCGGTGCGGGATGGCTGGATCGTTGTGAGCAGGCCGGTGCCGGAGGCCTCGCCGATAGTCTGGACAGGCCGGTCGTAGTTGCCGATCCGGCGGCTGATCGTCTCGCAGGTCTCCTTGTCGGAGACCCCGCCCATGACGACCACCGCGTCGGTGAAGTCCAGCAGTGCCGCGCCTTCTTCCTGCCAGCCGGCGCGGGCTTGGGCGAGCGACTGCAGCACCACCATTGTCTGGACGCCTTGGCCGCCACCCTCTGAGAGATGCTGGCGCAGGTCCGGTATCGGCGCGATGTTCCGGGCTTCGTCAAGTGCCATCAGTAGCGGGAACTGTCCGGCTGTGCCCTCACGGGTGGCGCGGTACCGGGCCTGGCGGATCTCTACCAGGAGCCCGACGACCAGGGGCGCGACTAGCCGCTGGCGCTCGCCAGGTGCGGCGATGTAGAGCGTGTCGGTGCCCTGCGCGAACGCGTTGGTTGAAGTTCGGGCTGTCCGCGATCGCCAGCGCCGCTGCTGAACGGTATGCCTGAAGGACTCGCGCGGCTGTGGAGAAGATCCCGGAGCGTTCCTCGGGGTCGGTCTTGGTGATGCCATACAGGGTCGCGTGCGCGATCGAGCCTTCCTCGAGCTCGCCGAGCGGCGTGTCGCCGTCGTGGCGCATGACCCAGTAGAGGCAATCCCGCATCGAGCGGCCCGATAGCGCGGCCGCGTGCAGGCAGCAGGCCAGCAGCGCGCCGCCGCGCTCCTTCCAGTGCGGCTTGTCCCCGGCGGCGTTCTCCCCGGAACGGACCATCGCGTCGGCGACCATCATCGCCTGACCCAGTCGGCCGCCCTGGCCAGCGGCGACCAGCGCAGCTCCCGGCAGCCGACCGGCACGCCCTCGCCGCCCAGTCCGCACCCAGCAGGTGCCAAGCTCGGAGCGGATCGGCTGGGTCTGACGTAACAGCTCCAGCTTCGTCGACGTCGACACCAGCGCGCCGGGGTGCCCAGCGATCGCCGGAGTCACCACACAGCTCGACTTGCCCTTGCGAGGCCCGGCCAGAACGAGGATCGCGGCCTGCCGCGGCGCAGCGACCATCTCCATACTCCCGCCACTGTCGCGCGTGGCAAGGTACCCGCCACCGCCCCTGACGGCCATGTACTGGTGCAGCTCCCGGACCGTCGTGGGGAGCTGCCCGGCGTCACCTTCGACCGGCCCCACGCCGCCGGATGACGTAGCAGCCGATCGGGCCGAGGATCAGCAGCCATGACAGCAGACCGATGACGTCCTGCACCGCACCGTGCGTCAGGGCAGTACCTACCGCGACGATGCCCGCCAGGCCCCACCAGCGCCGCCAGAAGCGCGGGCCGGCCAGGAGCTGCACGGGGCGGAGCGTGCTGAGCGCGCCACGCTCCCTGATCCAGAGGTACCCGAACGGGAGTGCGCAGACCAGGAAGAAGATTGCGGCGACCAGGGCGTCTCCGTAGGGGTCGAAGGACGTGACGATCGCCATCAACAGGCAGAGGAAGAACACGAACCCCGGCCAGCGACGACGCGGCTTCCCGGTGACGAGCTGTGCGGGACCGAGTGTGTTGCTCATCGTCGTGGCCCCCAGGTCAGCCAGCGGCGCCCGGCGGACGGGTCGTGGTCGGGTCGCGGTTGGTGATTCACTTCTCTTACCTCCCTGTTGTTCGTGATCTGTCGCGGGTCGGGGTCCCCGGCTCAGCGCCCGAGATAGACGCTCGTGATCTGCTCCCGTTCGTGGCCCAGCTCCTGTGAGATTCGGAGCCGAGCGTCACGGTCAAGCTGACGGCGGTCACCGTCCAGTTCCTTGGACGACGACCCGCCCGCCGCGGGCGGCGGCCAGCCACAAAGCTCTCGGTAGCGCTGCTGGGCGTAGGCGTGCCGCAGGCCGTGCATCCGGTCAAGACCGGCACGGACGCACTCGCGCTCATACCGGCGGCGCTGATCGACGTAGCGGCGCTCAGAAGGGATCAGCGGCCCGCCGCCGGCCAGCGCGCGAGCCTCATTCAGCAACTCCCGCTGTGCCTGGGTGCGGATCGGCACCTCCCGGCCGCGCCCGCCCTTGCACCATGACGGCTTGAGCGCCAGGTGGTCGCCCCGGTCCGCGTAGCTCGGGTTGAACTTCAACGCCTCCCCGCGGCGCAGGCCGAAGGCCTCCTGCAGCCGCAGGCTCACGGCTACGTGGGGTCTGAGATCTTCGCAAGCGCGCCGGCGGGCAGCTCCCGCGCTTTGGTCTGGTTGGTGACGTACTTGCGGCGGTCGATGCCGTAGTGGTCGTTGTCCGTGGCGACCGCCTGGGGCTTGCCGACCTTCTCCGCCCACCACCGCAGGTCCGCCATGCGGTTCTTGATCGTCCCAGCCGACAGCCCAGCCTCCTGCCAATGCCCGACCAGCGCGTCAACGTGCTTTGGCTTCAACGAGCGGGCACCCATGTTCCGGAACCCGAGGTCGTCGAGATCACGCGCCATGCTCCGCAGCCGCTGCTCGCGCTGGGCCTGCGTGGTGTAGGAGCCATCCTTGTTGCGGCGACAGATGCCGCGCAGCTCGTACTCGAGATCAAGCATCGCCGTCGTCGAGGTATCGGGCCAGGTCGAGTGCGTTGAGGTCAGGCCGGTCGAGTTCGCGGAGGCGCAGAGCGTCGAGGACGCCGAACCCATCGGCGAGGTCGACCAGCGCGTGGGCCCGCTGCTGGCGGGCTTGCAGCCGGGCGTGCGCGGCGTGGCCGGCCGCAGAGTCTGCTCTGGCGGCCTCGGCGACCTTGGCGGCGTTGTGCTCCAGCGCGCCACGGGCGCCCTTCTCGCCGGCGGCCAGCGCGTGCAGCTCCCGGCGCAGCGCGGCGCCGACGAGGACGCGCTGGTAGACGTCGCGCAGCTCGTCACGTTGGGTCTGCACGCGCTTCGCCTGGCGCTGGGTGTATGCGCGGCCGCCAGCATCGCTCACCAGTCGGCCTCTGCGCCGGTCTCTCAGCCGCGCACGCACCACGGCCAGCTCGTCCTGGTACTTGGTGAACTCGGCGAGCGGTACCGGACCGTAGGTGGCCGCGCGGCTCGCTGCGCATCGCCACGACCTGGTTAACCAGGCAGTCCACGCACAGCTCAAAGGCGCCCTGGTGGCACAGGCGGCAGTCCGTTCCAGCCTCGGGTGGCGAGCGATCGACGCGAACCCATAGGGGTGATCGAGCAGCGCCAGGGCGCGGCGGCACTCGGCTTCCCCTGCATCAGTCCGGCCTGCGTGGGAGCGGCGACGACCTTCGCCCCGGTCGACAAGCGTTGTGCATCGCGACGAACCGGCCTGCCCGGTCGCGGATCCGCCCTCGCTTTCACGACGGCTAAGGTCGGATGCTGTGGATGCCCGTCGGGAGTGCGAAGCGGGGCGGCACCAAGCTCTGGGTCCTGCCCCGCTCCTCGCCGAGGCTGTCGGGCGAACATCGCGAGGTGAGTGGCACTCGGGTTGAGCGCGCCGGGCGCTTCGGCGTTTTCGCGGGAACGTTGCGGTCAATGCTCCCGCGGAGCGCGTGGACGGGAGCCGGCGGGGGTCGGGCCCGGGTCGGTCTCGTCACCGGGTGTCGGTGGCTATCCAGTGCGTGTGCAGTTTCAGGAGGTTGTGGGTGGCGGCGATGAGTCGCCATTCCGATTGCACGGCGGTGCGGCCTCGTCGTTGGAACCGGTCGATCTTGCGGTTGTGCTTGATGTCGCCGAACACGGGCTCGATCAGCGCCTGTCGTTTGCGGTAGAGCGGTCCACCGTGAGCGCTTTGGATGACCGAGCGCATGAATGCGTAGAGCCCGCCGGTCCAGCCGGGGCGCTCGCCTTGGCGGGTGTTCGCGTCGGGCGGGATGATCACCGGGATCCCGCGCGCGGTGATCTTCATCATCTGTTCCTGATGCCAGTAGCCGGCGTCGGCGACGATCACCTCGGGCACTTCGCTCACGCCGGCCGCTTGGAGCTCTCGTTCGACGGCGGTGACGATCGGGTCGAGGTGCCCGAAGTCCGGTGACTCAACAGTGATCTCCGCGGCGACGATGATGTGGTTCTCGTTGACCGCAGCTTGGGCGTTGTATCCCTGGATCCATCCCTTCGTGGTGGTCTGCATCACGCGGGAGTCCGGATCGGTCGTGTTGAACTTCCCGTCGGGTTCCTCAGGCGGCATGTACGGACCTGGGAGTGCACGGAACCGTTTGCCTGCCGGGGTGACACCACCGGCGATATACGTCGCATAGGCCTGGTTCGCGTCCGCCTCGACCGTCACCTGATCGCAGAACCGCCGCTCCGCTTCAAGCAACCGCTCAGCGCGTGACCGAGGGACCAGTGTGCCGTGCAAACGTCGATGCTCGTCGAGTTGTTTGCGGGCCTCCACGAACCACCGCCGTCGCCCGCGACCCGACACCCGCTCGACCGTCTCATCGTCGAACTGCAACACCAACTCGGCACTAGGCGGCTGCCCCGCCGAGGCCTCCTGCCCGAGCGGCTGCTGATCATCTTGATCGCGCTCGCGCTGCAACCGCTCCTTCGCGGCCTGCAGCGCCGCGCGGCGCCCGGCCGCGGTCTGCAACTCCTCAGGCAGCTCATCACCACGCCTGTCGCCGTGCTGCTCGTCGTCTTCTCGATCGAGACGGTCCGCCTCGGCAAGGATCTCCCCAACGAGGCGCTGGTACTCGAGGTTGCGCTCCTTCGACGCGTTCGCGGCGACCTTCGTTCCATCAACCGCGATCACCCCAACCTTCACCAATCCCGCCTCCCTACACAACCCCAGCACCTGTGAGAACACCGCCGCCAGAGCGGTCTCATGCCGGCGGCGGAACTCCGCGATCGTTGAGTGATCCGGCACCCTGAGCGCGGTGATCAACATGTACGCAACGTCCTCGCGACACTCCCGCTCGATCCCCCGCGAGGACCTGTTCCCCCGCGAATACGCGTACAGCAACAACGCGACCATCATCCGTGGGTCATACGCCGACTGCCCCTGCCCGTTACAGCGATACACCCCATAGAACACGGCCAAATCCAACTGATCGACCGCACCGAGAACCGTCCACACCAGGGGGTCCTCCGGCACCCAATCAACCAACGACGGCGGCATCAAGAACACCTGACCGCGATCACACGCAATGCAATTCTGAGGCATCACCGGATTCTCTTAAATTAAACCGCCCGGATAGCACACCTTTGCCCGACAGCCTCCGCCAGATGCGGGGAAGGCGCCAAGAACCTGCGTTGCCGGCCAAGCGGGGCCAGAGTCGGCATCTCGTCTCACGCCGACCGGCGTCGGGGCCGCGTGGCCGCCGGTAGCAGCCCGCTCGCCCGATCCTCCCGCTCAACGACCTCGGCGAGCTCCGATGCGATCTCGCCGAGCTCCGCATAGGCGCGTCCCACGGCTCGATGCTGCGGCCCTCGCTGACTCGGTCAAGCTCCACGACCGCTTCATCGAGCGCGCCCAGAGCGCGGCGGGCCCACGTCGACCCGAGCCGGGCTGAAGCTCGAACGGCGGCTTTGCTCCTCCCTTTGCCGGCGGCCACTCGAAACCGTCCGCAGACGCGGCCTCGCACGCCTCTGCGCGTTGCGTCGCCGCAGCGGCGAGGTTGGCGATCCGGGCGCTGAACCCGGCGTCCGGGGGCGCCAGGACGTGGTCCCGAAGGGCAGCTCGCCAAACGCCGCGCGCCTCCTGGAAGGTCTGCTCGGAGTCGATCATCAGACGCCCAGCGTCCCTTCGACCCCGACGCCTTGCTGGCGACCGCCGGCGCGCGGTAGCGGCCCGCCTGGCTCGTCCCCATCGAAGTCCCACGGACTCTCGCCGTTCGGCGCCGACAGGTCGCCACGCAGCCGCTCGACCTCAGGCCGCGGGATCAAGAACCGATTGCCGATCCGGACGCCCTGTAGCCGGTCGCCCCGGATCCAGTTCCGGATGTCTGGCTCGAAGCGCTCAGGGCCTCAGCGGCCTGCGAGACGGTTAGAAGCTCGGTGTCGGTCATGGGCCAACTCTGAGAATACTGGCCTGCCAAATTTGCAAAAGCTGCGCAGTCGCAAGTTCAAGGAAGGTCTTGCTCGATCCGACGACCGGTAGTACCCTAGTACCGAGGTACCCGATGCCACGCGCACAGTCCCCCATCAAGGTTCACGAGTCCACCAAGGAGAAGGTCCGCTACGCGGCCTCGATGACCGGTCTCCAGCAGTCGGAGATTGTCGAGCGGGCCGTCGACGAGTACGTCGACCGCCATCGTGATGAGTTCGCCGCGCGGATTGAACGGGCACGCCAGGCGCTGCTCGGCGGCGAGGCAGCCACACTCGCCTACATGAGCGGCGTGACTGAAGAAGACGTCGCCCGCCTGGGCGGCGTCAAGCCAGATCACTGACGCGACTCGCGCAGACCCAGGCGAGCGACCTCGAACCATTCGAGCGGACCGGTCGGCCAGTCGAACCGCGGCTCGGAGGTCTCCGCCTCGGCGGCGTCGAACGCAATCCTGAACAAAACGTCGCGGACGGGCTCGTCGACGGAGCCGCCGTCAGCTGCGCGCGTAGCGATCGCTACCCAGACCTCGTCGCCGGCCGCTGAGACAAACAGCCGCAGGTCGACGCGATCGGCAACCCGAATTGCCACGTCCTGCTCACGCCGAGCCGCAGCGTCGCCGAGCGCCGCTGGAATCGCAGCCAGTGCGGCGGCGCGCAGCCGAGCGTTCTGCTCGAGCGCATCGCGGTGGCGATCGTCATCGTCGGGGAGAAGCCTCCCAGCGTCGTGTAGCGCGGCGAACACTTCGTAGGCGTCGTCGCGAGAGCCTGCCGCTCGCTGGGCGCCGGCCAGCAGCCAGAACCGTGCCGCCTCCTCCTCGAGCCACGTCGCACCGCGCCAGCGCCCGTGCCGCAGGCGGTAGACGAGCGGGTGATCGATCGCCAGGATCCGCTTCTGGCCCCGTGGAGCCGCAGGCACGACACGCCGCGCCTCCTCGATCAGGGGATGGTCGACCGAGCCCAAGTCGACGTCGACCGTCGGCAGCGCGATGCCCAGATCATCACGAAGACATCTGATCGTCGGTCGTGTCCGTCGTTCGGGGAGCGCAGCCATCGCCGGCGACCGTAGCTGCCGCCCACGACGGATCAGAGCACCCGGGCAACGCGCGTCGTGTTGTGGCCGACTTCGGCCACCTCTGCGGCCGACTTGTGGCCGGCCCACCCGCCAGCCGCCCGCAAACTCGACGTTCCTTCGTGCAAACGCCGCGAAGCTTTGCGCCCGAAAAGACCTGCAGCGGGGCGAAAGTCTGTGACCTTCGCACCCGCTGCTGCCAGTGGAGACGGCGGGAATTGAACCCGCGTCCGCAGTCGCATGAAAGGTGGCGTCTACGAGCGTATCCGGCGCTCTGATCTCATCTTCCGCTCGCCACGCCGGCGGGGTTGCGGAAGACCAGCTTCGAAATGATGTCCCCGGTTTTGGCCGAAGCGGGCCTCCCCGAGCAAGCCTGCTGGTTGATCCCGGCTGCTCCGCCGCAGGCGAGCTAAGAGGCCAGGAGCGCTCACGGCTTAGTTACTAAGCCGCGAGCGCGAACTCGTGAGAGTCCGCACTTATTTTTTTCCCGGGAGTTTTACGAGGCCGCCCGGGACCTCGACTCGCAACCACCCCCACGAACCGACCACGTCGAAGCCTGTCGTCCCCGGGGTTGACTACGTGCATGAGTATAGGAGAGCCCGCGCCGGAGCTGTGCCCACCTGAAGCACTCCGTAAGAACCACCGGGACTGCGGCCGGCGCCTGCGACAATCAGCGGTCGGCAGATCATGGAACCGCTCACCCCCCTTCCCGCCTCCCGCCCCGCCGACGACCCGCGTCCAGCCGGTGCGCAGCGACCCGCCCAGGCGGCATACGGCCCGCTGTCTGGGCACGATCACAGCCCGCGCTCGGGCCTGCCGGATGGACCGCAGCGACCGCGGTCCTGGTTCAAGCGCCGGGTAGTCCCGATCGGCGCGGCGATCATCGCGCTGCTCTCCAAGTTCAAGGCGCTGCTGCTGCTGTTGCCCAAGATCAAGCTGCTGGCCAGCGCGGGCTCGATGCTCGTCTCGATCGCCGCCTACACGACGTTCTGGGGCGTCTGGTTCGCGGTCGGCTTCGTCGTGCTGCTGCTCGTGCACGAGATGGGCCATGTGATCGCGTTGCGCCGGGAGGGCATCCGCGCGAGCCTGCCGATGTTCATCCCCTTCCTCGGCGCCGTGATCAGCGCTCGTTCGCTGGGCGAGAACGCCACCGCCGAAGCCCGGGTGGGACTGGCCGGACCGATCCTCGGCAGCATCGGCGCCGGCCTGTGCCTGGTCATCTGGCAGATCACCGGCGAGGACTACTGGCGGGCGCTGGCCTTCACCGGGCTGTTCCTCAACCTGTTCAACCTGCTGCCGGTGGTGCCACTGGACGGCGGCCGAGCGATGGCGGCGATGGCCCCGTGGATGTGGGGCGTCGGCCTGGCGGCGATGGTCGTGCTCGCGCTCGTCTTCCCCAACCCGGTGATCTTCATCATCGTGGTCTTCGCCGGCTTTGAGACCTACCGACGCTGGAAGCTGCGCCGTACCCGCAGCCTCGAGCAGGCCGCCTACTACCGCGTCAAGCCGCGCGACCGGTGGCTGATTGCCACCGTGTATCTCGGCCTCGTGGCGCTGCTGGTGATCGGCATGGACGCCACCCACCTGCAGCGCACACTCGGCTGAACGGCCTACGGCAATCGGTCCGGCAAGCGCGGATCAATACCGCGGGTCGACGTCCCGACGATCTTCGTGGACGACGGTCTGGCGCTGACGCGTCCGGTCGGCCCAGATGAACGTGTAGAGGACCGCAAGGACCAGGCCGATGGCCCCGACGACGAGCAACACGGTTCCGGCGGTCTGAAGGTTGAAGCCAGTGACGTGCGCAGTCACGGCAAACTTGAGAATGGCGCCGATGGCGATGAGAACGATGGATGAGCCAATTGTCATGCCGCGAACATACCCGGTGTGGGCGCGGGCCACGCACGCGGGCGCCCACGTGTACCAGACGACTGGACTAAAAGGAGGCCCTAACGGCCTACCTCGCGCAGCTCGCGCTGCACGTCGCGCGCCATGTCGCGGGTGCGGATGCTCTGGCGCTTATCATAGAGGTCCTTGCCCTTGGCCAGCGCGATCTCCACCTTGGCCCGCGAGCGGGTGCCGGCGAAGTACATCCGGGTCGGAACCAGCGTCAGCCCGCGCTCGCGGGTGCGCGCGCCGATCTCCTCGATCTGCGCGCGATGCAGCAGCAGCTTGCGCGGCCGCTCAGGCTCGTGGTTCTCCCGCGAGGCCGGTCCGTAGGGCGGGATGTGGGCGCCCATCAACCACACCTCGTCGTCGCGGACCATGGCGTAGGCCTCCCTGAGCTGGGCCTTGCCCTCGCGCAGGGACTTGACCTCGGTCCCGGTGAGGACCATCCCGCACTCGAAGCGCTCGATCAGGTTGTAGCGATAGGAGGCCTGCCGGTTGGTGGCGACATCACCGGCCGAAGCCTTGCGTTTGCGTCCCTTGGCCATCTACGTCGTCACCGCCAGCCCGCCTTTAGATCCTCGCCCGCGTCGGCGAGCCCGAGGTCCACCCTACCCCGCGCCGCGTCGATCCGTCCCACTCGCACCTCGAGCTCGTCCCCGAGCCGGATCGCGGCGCCGTTGCGAGTGCCGACGAGCACCGTCCCCTCCTCGTTGAGCTCATACCAATCTCCGCTCAGCCGGCGCACCGGCAGCATCCCCTCGAACTGCCGCCCTTCGCCGAAGACGAGAAACGCCCCGGCGCCGATCAGCCCGACGACCTCGCCGGTGAACGTCGCGCGCCGGTCACCGCCCTCATACAGGGCCCGCTCGAGCAGGAAGCAGCGCGCGATGTCGTCGGCGTCGCGCTCGATCACCATCGCCTCGCGCTCGCGCGCCGAGCTCCAGGGCCCCGCAGCGGCCACGAACGAGGCGTCCGGCGCCGGCTCTCCGGCGATCGCCGCCAGCAGGCCGCGGTGGCAGATGAGGTCCGGATAGCGTCGGATCGGTGAGGTGAAGTGGCAGTAGCGCGGTGAGGCCAGCCCGGCGTGACCGAGGTTGCGCGGGTCGTAGTAGGCCTGCTTGAGTGAGCGCAGGACCAGACGGTTCAGCGCCCGCCCGCCGCGCCCGGTCCGCGTCACCCAGTCAGCGACCATGCCGGAGATCTCCCCCGCGAGCTCCGCGGCCTGTTGGGGGGTCAGGTGGCCGCCGGGAGCCGGCGGCGTCGGCACCCCGAGCGAGGCCAGCTGCGTGATCAGGCGCTTCACCGAGCTCGCCTCGGGTCGCTCGTGGACACGAAACAGGGTCGGGATCCGCCGCCCCTCCAAAACTCCCGCCACGGCTTCGTTGGCGGCGATCATCAGACGCTCGATGAGTCGATGCGATTCGGTCTGGGGCACGAGCTCAGAGCCGGTCACGTGGCCGTCGCGGTCAAAGCAGAACTCGGGCTCGGCGGACTGCAGCACGACCGCGGACTTACCCTCGCGTCCCGCCTGCAGCACCGCCGCCGCGGCCCGGGCATCGGCCAGGGGCCGCGCCCAGGGGTCGAGCGCGCGCTCAGCGCCGGCGAAGATGCGGTCCACGCGGTCATAGTCAAGGCGCGCCATCGAGCGGATCACCGAGCGGTACATCGAGGGACCGCGGACGAGGCGGCTGGATGAGCCGCCATCCGTCGAGATCGTCATCTCCACGGTGACCGCCAGCCGGTCCTCACCCTGCACCAGCGAGCAGACCTCGTTGGAGAGCCGGCCGGGCAGCATCGGCTCGACCGCGCCGGGGACGTACACGCTCGTCCCGCGGCGGTAGGCCTCGCGGTCGATCGCACTGCGCGCGGGGACATAACCGGCCACGTCGGCGATGTGCACCCACACCCGGATCGTGCCGTCCTCCCCGGCCTGCGCCGAGATCGCGTCATCGAAGTCGCGGGCGCTGGCGGGGTCGATCGTGAAGGTGGGCAGCGTCCGCAGGTCGCGCCGGCGGCTGAGATCGCAGGGCAGTGCGGCCGCCTCGCGGGCCGCATGCTCGACGGCGGGATCAAATCCGTGCTGCAGCCCGCGGTCGAGCATCAGGGCGCCGATCACGTCTCGGGCCACGTCAGGACGCCCGAGCCGGCGACCGATGACCATCCGCGAGGTCCCCCGCCGGTTGGGGCTGCGCCCCGCTACCACAGTGACCAGATCGCCCACGTCGGCTTTGCGATCGCGGCTGACCACGATCTGGGGCCCAGGGGCGAAGAACGGCTCGGCGACGAGGAACTTGCCCTTGCGCTGCAGGACGGCAACCCTTGTGGCCGGCCGCGGATCACGGCCGGTGGCGCTCATCTCAGCTTCGCCGCGACTATGCGCTCGGCCACATGCAGAGCGGTGTCGGTGTTACCGCGCAGGTTGGTGTTGGCGTACACATCGGGACTGATCCCGGCCCCTCGCCGGACTCCCCCGCCACCGAGGTTGCGCCCGCTGGGGGTGAAGTACTCGCCGACGGTGAAGTCCAGGGCGCCGCCGTTGGGCAGCGGCTGGATCTCCTGAAACACGCCCTTGCCGTAGGTGTGGGTACCGACCACCGTGGCGCGATGGCGATCCTGCAGGGCGCCGGTGACGATCTCCGCCGCCGACGCCGTGTAGTGGTCGACAAGCACCACGAGCGGGATCTTGCCCGAGATCGCGCCGCCCCTGGCCAGGTAGACCTGGCGGGGCTGGCTGCGGCCCGCGGTCGAAACGATCGTTCCGTCGGGAATGAAGATGCTGGCGACGTTGACGCCCTCCTCGAGCAGGCCGCCTCCGTTCTCGCGCAGGTCGAGCACCAAGCCGCGCCCGCCCGCGTGCAGGACCTTGTCGACCTGCGCCCGCAGCTCGTCGCCCGAGCCGGCGGTGAAGCTGGTCAGGTGGACGATCCCCAGCTTGGCGCCGTGCACGATCACGGTGTTGCCGCTGACCACGGGAACGGTCAGATCGGCGCGCGTCAGGGTCACCACCCGGTTGCGCTTTCCCGAGCGCACCGTCAGGGTCACCCGGGTCCCCGCCCGGCCCTTGATCAACGAGGCCGAGAAGCTCTCCGGGCGGTTGGCCAGCGACGTGGCGCCCACCGACACGATCAGGTCGCCCGGGAGCAAGCCGGCCCGCGCCGCCGGTGAGCCCGGGAACACATCGACCACGCGCAGGCCGGCGGCATCCTTGACGGCATCGATCCCGACCCCGCTGAGATGCGGGTTGGTCTGACTCTGGAAGGCGCGATAGTCCGACGGGTCGTAGTAGTGCGAATAGGGATCCCCCAGGCTGGCGACGGCGGCCGCCAATCCCTTGTTGACCAGGGTCGAGCGGGTGACCGGCCGGTAGTAGTCCCGCTGGAGCAGCCCGTAGACGTTGTTGATCAGCCGTTCCTCGCTGCTCTGGCTGACGAACAGGTTGCGCACCGGCCCCGGCAGCCAGCCGGGGTGCCCGCCCAGCCACAGGCCGACGAGCAGCGCGGCCGCAGCGCCCGCGATGATCGCGACCGTTCGCGGTCCGTGGCGTGAGCGCTGGCTGGGCATGATCGTCCTTGAGCGTAGCCCGTTACCCACCGGGAAGCCGGCAGCGCCCGGTGGCTCAGACGCGCAGGAAACGGCGCAGCGAGAGGCCCGAGCCGAGGGCCGAGACAAGCACGCCGGCACCCATCAGGACGGCGATCAGCGCGGTGAAGGGAATCGTCTGGGGTGCGGCGATCAGCGTCCAGTTGTGGGCCAGCGGATCCAGCAGCGCCACCTTGGCCAGGCCGAGGATGGCGATCGCCGCCAGCGCGCCGGCGGCGCCGACCACGGTTCCCTCGACCACGAACGGCCAGCGGATGAACCAGTCGGTGGCGCCGACGAGCTTCATCACCTCGATCTCGCGTCGCCGCGAGTAGAGCGAGAGCCGGATCGTGTTGGCGATCAGCAGCACGGAGGCGATGGTCAGCAGCACGGTGAGACCGGCCGCGGTGATCGTCACCAGATTGGTCACCGCGAGGATCTTGCGCGTGTCGTTCTTCTTGTTGGACACACTCTGGATGACGGGGTCCAGCACGCCCGGTGTACCACTCGGTGAAGGCGGAGTCAGCGCGGTGCGAACCGCAAGTACGTTGCCCGGGTTGTCAGGGATGACATGGAAGGTGTCGGGCAGCGGGTTTGCCCCCAGCAGCTGGTAGGCCTGCGGGTCGACCTTGGACTGCTGCGCGTAGGCCTGCTGCTTGGAGACGAACTGGATGCTGCGCACGTGCGGCACGTTGAGCAGTTCACGCCGCACCCGCGCCTCCTGCGCCGGTGTCGCCCCGCTCTTCATGTACACGTCGACAAGCACCCGGCTGCGGACGCTCGCGGCCGCTCCGTTGGTGGCCTGCACGATCGGGATGAACACGCCCAGCACGAGCATCGTCACCAGCACCGTGGCCATGGCGGCGAAGCTCGGTGCGGCGCTGCGGCGCGTCGCCCGCACCGCCTCGCGCAGGAAGAACCCGATCCGCATGCGCTAGTGGGCTCCACCCAAACGTTCCGCCGGGAAGGGCGAGACCCGGGGGTCGTCAGGCAAGGACGCAGGATCCGACGTGCAGCAGCGCTGCACGAGGGGGCACCGCCGGCGAAGCCGGTGGTCAGGACGCAGCATGGCGGCCATCCGGGGCCGCCAACACCGGTGGAATGTTTGGTTGGGGTCCACTAGACGCTCGCCGGTCGCTCGGACGGGCTGCGGAGCCGATGCGCGAATTCGCGGGTGCTCTCATCCCGGGCGTAGAGACCGGCGGCTTCGTCGCGGACGATCCGCCCGCGCGACAGCTCGAGCACCCGGCGGCGCATCTTGTCGACCATTGCCTGATCGTGGGTGGCGACGAGCACGGTCGTGCCGGTGCGATTGATCCGATACAGCAGCCGCATGATGTCGATGCTCGTCTCGGGGTCCAGGTTGCCGGTGGGCTCATCGGCCAGTAGCAGCGGCGGATGGTTGACGAACGCCCGGGCGATCGAGACGCGCTGCTGCTCACCGCCCGACAGCTGATCGGGATAGTTGTGCAGCTTGGTGGAGAGACCGGTCAGACGCAGGATGTCGGGCACCTTGGCGCGAATATCCTTGCGCGAGCCGCCGGTCACCTGCAGGGCATAGGCGACGTTGTCGTGCACGGTGCGGTTGGGCAGCAGCTTGAAGTCCTGGAAGACCACGCCGATGTTGCGGCGGTAGTAGGGCACCCGCTTGCGGGCGATCTGCGACAGGTCTCGGCCGGCCACCCGGATCGTGCCGCTGGTCGGCTCGAGCTCCTTGATCAGCAGGCGCATGACGGTGGACTTGCCCGACCCGGTGGAGCCGACCAGGAAGACGAACTCCTCGCGGTCGACCGAGAAGGTGGCCTGATCGAGGCCGACATCGCCGGTGTAGAGCTTGGAGACCGCCCGGAAGTCGACGATCTGCGCGCCCGCGGCGCGCGATGGCGCGCTTGCGGCAGGAGTCCGGGTCCCGGACGCGATGACGCGGCGCCGGGAGCGTGCGGATGTGGTGTTCTGAGATGGCATGAGGTGCTCGGAGGGTAGCGGGCGCCCTGCTGATGCGCCCTCGGCGACGGTCGGCTGCAACGTGATTTGCAGGGTGATCGCCACGGTGCGGGCACGGCCGCGATCGGCTCGAGACGGCTCGGCGCCAACCCGGCGCCCGCTACCGTTGTTGGTCATGCCGTCGATCTCCGTGTCCACGCTTGAGAACGGGTTGCGACTGCACCGGGTCGCCGCCGAGGGCACGCGCGCGCTCACGATCCTGATCGCGTTCGACGCCGGCGCCCGGACCGAGCGCAGCGAGGAGAACGGGATGGCTCACTTCCTCGAGCATCTCGTGTTCAAGGGCGGCCAGAGGTACGCCGACTACCGGGCGGTCAACGAGGCTGCCGAGCGGATCGGCGCCGTGCTCAACGCCTACACCAGCCATGACCTCGTCGCCTTTCACATCACCGCGCGCGCCGAGCGGGGCCTGGAGGCAGTCGATCTGCTGACCGATTTCGTGGCCCAGCCGCGGATCGACGGCGACGAGATGAACCGCGAGCGCGGGGTCGTGGTTCAGGAGATCGCCCGTTCCGAGGATCAGCCCGCGGTGATGGCCGAGCACCTCATCGACCAGGCCGTGTTCGGCGATCATCCGCTCGGCCGTCCCGTCCTCGGCCCGACCGAGCACATCCGCGACACGTTCACCCGCGAAGGGATCGTGGCCTTCCGCAGGCGTCGCTGGAAAGCCGCCTCCGGCGCCGCTTTCGTGGTCGGCAACCTGGACTCGCTCGGCGCCGACGGCGAGCTCGAGACCGCATTCGAGCGCTTTGATCCCGGGGCACCGGCCCCCGTCTACGAGGGCGTTCCGGCCTTCGCGCCCCGCGTGCTCGTTCGCGAGCGCGATTCCAAACAGTCGCACCTGCGGATGTCCTACCGGCCCTCGATCGACGTCACCCAGCAGCGCGAGCGCGCGGCTCTGGCGATCTACGCGACGCTGCTCGGCGGCTCGATGGGCTCGCGCCTGTTCGACGAGATTCGCGAGCAGCGTGGCCTGGCCTACTCGGTGAGCGCCGCTCCTCACGCCTATGCCGACGTGCCCGTCCTGCAGCTCTCAGCCGGCCTTGAGTCGTCCAAGTGCGCCGAGGCCTACCGCCGGATGCGCGACATCGTCTCCGAGCTGCGCGACGACGGCCCGACCGAGGCCGAGGTCGAGCGCGCGCGGGCTTTCGCGGCCGGGGCTCGGGCGATCGCGTTTGAGAACAGCGGTGCCGTGGCCCGCTTTGCCGCCCAGCAGACGATCGTCCATCGCAGCGACGAGATCGACCCAGACCACACCATCAGGCTGCTCGACGATGTCAGCTACGACGAGGTCCGCGCGGTCGCGGCGGGGATCGAGGACGTGCTCGCGGTCGCGTGCGTCGGGCCGCACACCGTGCAGGAGCTGGAGGCAGCCTGAGACGCTGGCTGCTGGCGGGCGCGGGAGGCCTGGTCGCCGTCGCGCTGCTCGTGCTCGCCGGCCTCGGATCGCTGACCGCGACGAGCAGCCACCAGGGCGGTACGCCGGCCACCGGCGCCGGCCAGTCCGTGCATCCCCCGGCAGCTCGCGCCCACGCGGCCACCGCCCTGCGCAGTTCGGGCACGGACCTCCCTGCCGGTCGCGTGCCCGCTGAGCCGCGGCTGGCCGCGGTGCTGGGGCAGGCCCTCGCCGGCGCCGGCCCTCGGAGCGGAGCGGTCGTCTATGACCTCGGCGCCCAGCAGACCCTGTTCGCGCGCCGCGCCAGCGTGTTGCGGCCGCCCGCCTCGCTCGAGAAGCTCTATACGACCGTCACGCTGCTGCGCGTGCTCGGGCGGTCCGCCCGGCTGCACACGACCGTGCTCGGCCGCGGACACCAGCGCGGCGCGGTCTGGCGCGGTGACCTGTATCTGCGGGGCGGCGGCGATCCGACCTTCGGCGACGCCGGCTTTGACCACGGCGTGGGGGCGACGGTCCAGACGCTCGCCGCGCAGATCGCCGCACGCGGGATCCAGCGCGTGACCGGTCACGTCTACGGCGACGAGTCGCTTTTCGACGCCCGCCGGGGCGGCCTGCTCACCCACTATGCGATGGACACCCCGGACTTCGGCGGCCAGCTCAGCGCGCTTGACTTCAACCACGGCTCGGCGCTGCGCGGGCTCGGACCGGCGCGCTTCGCCGTCAAGCAGTTCGTGCTGGACCTCGGCGCGGCCGGAGTCAAGGCGAGCGGCGCTCTTAGGCTCACCGTCACCCCTTCGCGGGCTGCGCTGCTGGCGAGCGCCTCCTCTCCCCCGCTGACGACGATGACCCGGCTCATGGACGTGCCCTCCGATGACCTCTTCGCGGAGCTGTTCACCAAACAGCTCGGGGTCCTGTTCGGCTCCGGGGGCACGATCGCCGATGGTGCCCAGGTCATCCGCGGGACGATCTCGGCCGCGTTCGCCCTGCACCCCGTGATCCTCGATGGCTCCGGGCTGTCGCGCGATGACCGCTCCTCCCCGGCTGACATCGTCGATCTTTTGCGCGACGTGTGGCACACGCCCGTCGGTCGGGGCCTGGCCGCGTCGCTGCCGACCGTCGGCGTCGAGGGGACCGTGCAGTACCTGGGGGTCAAGACCGCCGCTCGGCGCCGGTGCATCGCCAAGACAGGGACGCTCGACGGCGTCACCAACTTGGCGGGCTACTGCCGGACCCGGACCGGGCGCGACGTCGCCTTCGCGTTGATGGTCGACGGCCCCGCCAACGCCACCGCGATCGGACTGGAGAGCCGGATGATCGGCGCGATCGCACGATATTGACGGCTGTCCCCGTCACCCCTGACAATCTTGCCTGATGGCCACGGCGACCCTGCTCAACCGCGACGAGCTGCCGCGCTATCTGAACCGGATCGGCGATCGCTGGGCCCTGCAGGCCGCGTGGCTTGGCGGCGCTCGCATCGATGACCTGCAGGGCGCTCCCGTCCAGCGCGAGCGCGGACCGGAGTTCATCCTCATCCTCGTCGCGCCGGCCTTCGACGGAATGCCGTGGCTGGAGCGCGTGTACCAGGCCGGTTCGTTGTGGGACGCCATGGAGATGGGCGACGCGGTCGACGTGCATTGCTACACGCCGGCCGAGTTCGGCCGCAAGCGCAGGAGCATGCCTGCCGTACAACGCGTCATCGCGCACGGGATGCTGCTATTCGAGGACACGGCCCCGGGCCTGTCCCGCGAGGACGAACCGGGCTGACGGCGAGTCTATCGCGGGGAGGCGAGCTCGGCTGAACGACGGTCGGGCTCGGCGGCGGTACCCGCTTGGGTCAGCCGATCGAGACCATTCGCTGGATCGGAACCCGCGCCCGCTGCGCGATCGCCGCGGGCACCTTGACCTCGTGGACGTCGTCGCGCAGCGCGTCGCGAAGCTTGGGCAGCGTGATCATCTTCATGAACCGGCAGTGCGCGGCCTCGTTGGCGGCCACGAAGTCGACGTCCGGCGCGGCCCGGCGCAGCGGATGCAGCATCCCGGTCTCGGTAGCGACGATCGCCGTCGGGCGCTCGGCGCCGCCGGCGGCCTGCTGCTCGGCCGCACGCGCGTAGGCGAGCATGCCGCCGGTCGACAGCATCTTCACACCCTCGGCGGCCACATCGCCGGCGGCCACGTACTCCATCACGCTGGTCGAGCAGCCGCATTCGGGATGGATGAGAAAGTCGGCGCGCGCGTGCGTCTCGCGGATCGCGGCGATGTCAGCCGGCGTGATCCCCGCGTGCACGTGGCATTCGCCGTCCCAGACGCGCATCGGGCGCCCGAGCGTCTTCTCGACGTAGGCGCCGAGGAACATGTCGGGACCGAACAGGATCTCGGTGTCCTCGCCGTGCTCGGCATAGATGTGTCGCACCACGTCGACCGCATTGGCCGAGGTGCAGCAATAGTCGGTTTCGGCCTTGACCTCGGCTGTCGTGTTGACGTACATGACCACGACCGCACCGGGATGCTGCGCCTTCCAGGCACGCAGCTGGTCCGCGGTGATCGAATCCGCGAGCGAGCACCCGGCGTCGGGATCGGGGATCAGCACCCGCTTGTCGGGACACAGCACCGAGGCCGTCTCGGCCATGAAGTGCACGCCACAGAAGACGATCGTGTCCGCCGCGCAGGCGGCCGCCTGCTGGGAGAGCCCGAGCGAGTCACCCACGTAATCGGCGCTGTCCTGGATCTCGGGCAGCTGGTAGTTGTGAGCCAGGATCGCGGCACCGCGCTCACGGGCCAGGGCGCGCACCTCCGCCTGCAGCGCCGGGATGCTCTCCAGCATCAGCGGTGCGGGTGGGGGACCGAGCATCGGAAGGTTCATGGCCACGGCGTCAGGATCAGGGACAGGTCGAGGGCCGGGGCGCTGTGGGTGAGCGCGCCGACCGAGATGAAGTCTACCCCCGTGCCCGCCACCTCCCGGAGCGTCTCGAGGGTCACTCCGCCGCTGGCCTCCAGCTCGGCCCGGCCGGCCACGTGGCGTGCCGTGTCGCGCAGTTGCGCGGGGCTCATGTTGTCCAGCAGCAGCCGGGGGGCTCCGGCCGCGAGCGCCTCGTCGACCTCGGCGCGGTTTCGGCATTCGACCTCCAGCGGGAGCTCCGGCGCGCGCTCGCGGGCTCGGCGAACCGCGACGCCGACGCCGCCGGCGATCGTGGCGTGGTTCTCCTTGATCAGGATCGCGTCGTACAGCCCGGCGCGATGGTTGCTCGCCCCCCCGGCGGCGACCGCGGCCTTCTCGAGCGCCCGCAGGCCAGGGGTGGTCTTGCGGGTGTCCAGGATCCGTGGCGGCCGCGGGGTGATATCGGAGATCGCGGCGACGCAGCGCGCCGCGGCGGTCGCCACGCCGGACAGGCGCAGCAGGAAGTTCAGCGCCGTGCGCTCGGCGGTCAGCAGCGCGGCCGCGTGGCCGGTGATCCGCATCACCTCGCCACCCTCGCGCCAGACGCCCTCGCCGGTGAGCAGTTCGAAGCCGGCCTCCGGATCCAGCGCAGCGAAGGTCCGTTCGGCGATGGCGAGCCCGAACACGACCCCGGGCGCCTTCTGGGTGATGAGCGCCTGCGCGGTGGCCCGCGGCGGCACCGTGGCTGCCGTCGTCACGTCCCCGGAGCCGACGTCCTCGGCCAGTGCCCGCCGCACGATCTCGTCGATGCTGTGCGCGTTCACGCGCCGAGCATAGGCGCGCGCGCAGGTTCTCCGTTGGGCTCGACGAGGACCCGCAGGGTGGCAAAGCTCGGGTCCGCGGCCCCGTGCAGACGGGCGCCGACCTCGGTGAGCGTCCGCAGGTAGGAGACCACCTCGGCGGTGACCCGCTCTCCCGGGAGCAGCGAAGGCACTCCGGGCGGATAGCCAGCGATCGACTCACAGGAAATCCGCCCGACCGCGTCGTCCACGGGCACCGTCTCACCCGCTCCGAGGAAGGCGTCACGGATCGGGACAGCGGTCTGCTGCTCGTGCTGGGCCGGCAGCCGGAGGAGCGCGGGCCCCTGGCCGGACCGTGCGCTGCGGCGCACCGTCTCGGAGAAGTCGTGCGTGAAGCGCTCCAGCGGCTCGACCGGTTGTCCCATCCCGAGCACGAGCACGAGCGTGGCGTGGGTCGCTAGCTCGACGTAGATGTCGTAGTTGGCCCGCAGCTCCGCGGCCAGCTCGTAGCCCGTGCAGCCGGTTCCGCGCACGTCGATGACGATCCGCAGCGGGTCCCAGCCGGCCACCCCCGGGCGGCCGACCATGTCCTGTCCGACCACCGAACAGCCCGGGATCGCCTCCAGCTCGGCCCGGGCCCGGGCCGAGGCGGCGATCGTGCGGTCCAGCAGCGCCTCGCCGTGAATGGCGAGCTGGCGGCGCGCGCTGTCCAGCGAGGCCAGCAGCAGCGAGTTGGGGCTGGTCGAGCGCAACAACCGCACGCAACGGGAGACCTGACCGGGATCGATTCGGGACTCGATCCCACCCCCCCCGACATGGAGCATCGCTGACTGGGTGAGGCTGCCGACGATCTTGTGCGTCGAGGTCAGCACGGCGTCAGCGCCGGCGGCCACCGGCGACTCCGGCAGCGCGGGATGAAAGCCGAAGTGCGAACCCCAGGCGCAGTCGACGACGAGCGCGACCCCGGCCGCGTGGGCGACCTCGGCGCAGCCGCGGATGTCGGCGGCCATGCCGTAGTAGGTCGGCGAGACGATGAAAGCCGCCGAGATGTCGGGCGAACGCTCCAGCGCCGCCGCCAGCGCCGCCGGGGTCACCCCATTGGCCATCCCCAGCTCCGCGTCGAACTCGGGGTTGACGAAGCTGGCCAGGCCACCGCTGAGCACGAGCCCGTCGACGACACTGGCGTGCGAGTTGCGCTGGACGAGCACATGGCGCCCCGGCGTGGCCAGCGCGAGGCAGAGCGCATGATTGCCCTGCGTGGCGCCGTTGGTGAGAAACCAGGTCTGGCGGGCGCCGTAGGCGGCCGCGGCCAGCTGCTCGGCGCACTCGTAGGGCGTCGGGCTCGGGCCGGTGTCGATCCCCTCGATGTCCTGGCAGATGTCCAGCGCCAGAGCCCGTTCGCCCATCGCGCTGCACAGGCCCGGGTCGGCCCCGGGACCGCCCTTGTGGCCGGGCACGTGAAAACGCACCGAGCCCCGGAAGCCGTAGGAGACGATCGCCTCCAGGTAGGGGGCGGTGGGCAGCGAGCGCGGGGCCGGGGAGCCGGGCAATCCCGGTGATGAGGAGCCGGTTTCGGATGTCGCGCCGGTGCGCTGCTCGTCATGGGAGATGGTCATTTGGCCGCCTTCAGCAGGTAGGCACGGATAAAGGCGTCCAGGTCACCGTCGAGCACTCGGTTCACATCTCCCATTTCGTGGTCGGTGCGATGGTCCTTGACCATCGTGTAGGGGTGCAGCACATAGGATCGGATCTGGGAGCCGAAGTTGACGTCCTGAGCCTCGCCGCGCTCCCGAGCGATCTCCTCCCGGCGCTTGCGCTCCTCGAGCTCGACCAGCCGGGAGCGGAGCATCGCCATCGCCGTGGCCTTGTTGGAGGATTGCGAGCGCTCGTTCTGGCATTGGACGACGAGCCCGCTTGGCTTGTGGGTGATCCGCACCGCGGAGTCGGTCTTGTTGACGTGCTGGCCTCCGGCGCCGCTGGCCCGGTAGGTGTCGATCTGCAGATCATCGTCATCGATCTCGACCTCCGCCGACACCTCCACGACCGGGGAGACCTCGACGCCGGCAAAGCTCGTCTGGCGGCGGCTGGCCGAATCGAACGGGGACAGGCGCACGAGCCGGTGCACCCCCTTCTCCGAGCCGTAGAGGCCGTAGGCGTTCTCGCCCTTGGCCCGGAACGTGGCGGACTTGATGCCCGCCTCCTCACCGGGCGAGGCCTCGAGCAGCTCAACTGCGAAGCCGCGCTTCTCGGCCCAGCGCATCTCCATGCGCAGCACCATCTCCGCCCAATCCTGGGCGTCGGTGCCGCCGGCGCCGGCGTTGACGGTGACCAGGGCATCCCCGGCGTCGTAGCGGCCCGAGAACAGTCGCTCCTCCTCCAGCGCGGCGAGCCGCTGCTGGACGTCTGAGACCTGATCCTCGAGCTCGGCCGTCATCTCGGCGTCGGCCTCGGCCAGCTCGGCCAGGGGCTCGAGGTCGTCCACGTCACGTTGAAGCTCACCGAACACGGCCAGCTTGCGGGTCGCGCGGGCGTGCTCCGCGCTCACCTGTGCGGCGTGCTCCTGGTTGTCCCAGAACCCGGCCGCTCCCATCTCGCTTTCCAGCGCGGTAGCGCGCTGCTTTAGTCCAGCCGGGTCAAAGATAATCCGCCAGCAGCGTGAGCTGCTCGCGGACTGCGGCCAGACGCTGGGGAAGCGGCTCTGAGGGGGCGGTGGCCATCTGGCGGTGAACCGTAGCAGTCGTCAGATCTCCCGCTTGGCGAATCGACACTTCGGGTAGACGCCGTTGCGTCAATGCCTTGAGGGAGGAACGACGTGTACAAGCAGGTACTGGACCCGGTCTCGCACTCGCTGGGCCTCACATCCATCTTCGCGGTGCTGCCCCTGGTGGCGCTGTTCTTGCTGCTCGGCGTGCTCAGGCTCAAGGCGCACACCGCGGCGCTGCTGTCATTGCTGGTAGCGATCCTCGTCGCGGTCATCGTCTACAGCATGCCGGTCGGCCAGGCGGCGGACTCGGCGCTAGAGGGGGCTGCGTTCGGCTTCTGGCCGATCATGTGGATCGTCATCAACGCCCTGTGGGTCTTTAACCTGACCGAGGCCACGGGCCACTTCGCGGTGCTGCGCCGCGCCTTCGGGGCGGTGTCACAGGACGCCCGGGTGCAGGTCGTGGTGATCGCCTTCTGCTTTGGAGCCCTGCTCGAGGCGCTGGCCGGGTTCGGCACGCCGGTGGCGATCTGCGGAATCATGCTCGTCGGCCTCGGCCTGCCGCCGCTGCAGGCGGCCGCGGTGTGCCTGATCGCCGACACCGCTCCGGTCGCGTTCGGGGCGATCGCCATCCCGATCACCACCCTTGGCGAGGTGACGGGTCTACCCGCGCACAACCTCGCGCAGATGGTCGGCCGCCAGACGCCGTTCCTGGCCGTGATCGTGCCCTTCGTGCTGATCTTCGTGACCGACGGCCGGCGTGGACTGCGCCAGGCCTGGCCGGCCGCCCTGATCGCGGGCGTGAGCTTCGGGATCGTCCAGTTCGCGGTCTCCAACTACCTCAACTACCAGCTGACCGACATCTTCGCCGCGCTGGTCTCCGCCGCTGCCGTCGTCGTGCTGGGCCGCGTCTGGACGCCGGCCGGGGGCGAGGTCAGCGGAGCCGAGCTCGGCGGCACCGCTACGCGGCCGGCGATCGCCGGAGCTGCGACTCATCAGCCCGAGATGGAGCTACGGGTGCGCGCCGACGAGGGGCGGCCCTTGACCCGCCGGGAGATGATCGAGGCCTTCGCCCCCTACGTGATCATCACGATCGTGCTCGGCGTGATCAGCCTCACCGCGGTCGTCAAGCAGCTGACCCAGGCGACGATCAAGTTCGCGTGGCCGGGCCTGCACATTCTCGGCGCCACCGGCAAGCCACCCAAGAGCGAGATGTTCAAGCTGGATTGGTTCACCGCCGCCGGGACCGGGCTGCTGATCGCCGGGCTGATCACGGTGATCGCGCTGCGCATCGGACCCGGACTTGCGGTGCGGACCTACCTGCGCACGCTGAACCAGATCAAGTGGGCGCTGCTCACGGTCTGCTCGGTGCTCGCCCTCGCCTACGTGATGAACTTCTCGGGCCAGACGGTCACGCTCGGCTCCTGGGCGGCGGGCGCGGGCGGCTTCTTCGCCTTCCTGTCACCGTTGATCGGCTGGTTCGGGACCGCTGTCACCGGCTCGGACACCTCGACCAACTCGTTGTTCGGGGCTCTCCAGGTCGCGGCCGCCAAGCATGCGGGCCTGTCCCCCACGCTGCTCGCCGGCGCCAACAGCTCGGGGGGCGTGCTGGCCAAGATGGTCTCGCCACAGAACCTGGCCATCGGCGCCGCCGCCGTCGGCCTGGGCGGGCGCGAGGGTGACATCTTCCGCCGCGTGGTCGGTTGGAGCGTGGCGCTGGTGCTCGTGCTGGCCGTGTTCGTCTACCTGCAGTCCACGTCAGTCCTGTCCTGGATGGTGCCCTGAGGCAGGTGTTCCAGTCCTTAGGCCGGCCTAGTCCAGGTACTCGTAGGCGATCAGCGTGAGGAACTCCTCGAGCTGCTCGGACAGCGCCACGCGCTCGAACACCTCCCGAGTCCGCTCGGGCTGGCCCTGCGTCCAGATCTCGTCACCGACCTCGGCGTGGATCTTGTCCATCTCCTCGTCGAGCACCTGCCGGACGAGCTCGGCGGTCACGGTCCGCCCATCCTCGAGACTCGCGCCGTGATGGACCCACTGCCAGATCTGCGAACGGCTGATCTCGGCCGTGGCCGCGTCCTCCATCAGTGAGTTGATCGCCGCCGCGCCGCGGCCGCCCAGCCAGAAGGAGATGTACTGAAAGCCGACGTTGACGTCGGTGCGCAGCCCGGCCTCGGTGATCGATCCGGGCGTGGCGGCGAGGTCGAGCAGCTGCTCGGCGCCAACCGACACCTCGGGTTGCTTGGACAGCTGGTTTGGTCGCCCGCCCAGCCCGGTCTCGAATACCTCGCGCGCGACGGGCACGAGGTCAGGATGGGCGACCCAGGTGCCGTCGTAGCCGAGGTCGACCTCGCGCCGTTTGTCTGCCCGGACGCCTTCCAGGGCCTTGGCGTTGGCCTCCTCGTCGCGCCGGGATGGGATCAGTGCGGCCATGCCCCCGATCGCATGGGCGCCGTGGCGGTGGCAGGTGGCGGCCAGCAGCTCGGCGTAGGCGCGCATGAACGGCACCGTCATCGTCACCTCGCTGCGATCGGGCAGCACCATCTCGGGCCGCTCGGGAAAGCACTTGATCGCCGAGAAGATGTAGTCCCAGCGGCCCGCGTTCAGGCCGGCGGAGTGCTCGCGCAGCTCATAGAGGATCTCCTCCATCTCAAACGCGGCCGGCAGCGTCTCGATCAGCACCGTCGCCTTGACCGTGCCCGGAGCGATCCGCAGCCGCTGCTCGGCGTAGCTGAACACGTCGTTCCACAGCCGCGCCTCGAGGTGGGACTCCAGCTTGGGCAGGTAGAAGTAGGGCGCGCTGCCACCGGCCAGCAGCCGCGGCGCGCAGTGAAAGAAGTACATGCCGAAGTCAAACAGCGAGCCCGACACCGGCTCGCCGCCGGCCAGCAGATGGCGCTCGGGCAGGTGCCAGCCCCGGGGGCGCACGAGCAGGGTGGCCGGATTCTCGCGAAGCTCATAGTGGCGTCCGTCCGAGCCGTCGTAGGTGATCGTGCCCTCGATCGCATCCCGCAGGTTGATGTGGCCCTCGATCATGTTGCGCCAGCTCGGCGCGCTTGCGTCCTCGAAGTCGGCCATGAAGCCGTCGGCGCCGGAGTTGAGCGCGTTGATGACCATCTTGCGCTCGGTCGGGCCGGTGATCTCGACCCAACGTTGCTGCAGGTCAGCCGGGGCGGGCGCGACCTGCCAGTCGCCGCCGCGGACGCCGGCGGTCTCGGCCAGGAAATCGAGCCTGGCGCCGTTGCGGAGCGCCGCCCGACGCTGAGCCCGGCGATCCAGCAGCTCGGCGCGGCGAGGCCCGAACTCGGACTGCAGCGCGGCCACGAACTCGAGCGCATCGGGGGTGAGCACGTCGTCAAAGGCTCGCGCGGTCTCACCGCGCAGTTCCAGCTTCATCCCCGCCATCTCGGCTCTCCTCTCGTGGTCTGGCCCCCTCCACTTTCCCCGTTGCCTGGCGGGGTCAAACCGGTAGGGTCCAGCCCATGGCTACTTTGAACGATTCCCAGGTTCGTGGCGTGCTCGAGCCCGCCAACTACGCGACCCTGTCCACGCACAACGCCGACGGCTCGATCCACAGCACGGTGGTCTGGATGAGCCTCGAGGGCGGCGTCTTCGCCGTCAACGGCGCCCATGGCCGTCAATGGTCCAACAACATCGAGCGCGACCCGCACGTCACCGTGTGCGTGTTCCCGGCTGACAACCCGTACGAGTACGTCGAGATCCGGGGCACCACCAGCGCCTCGCGTGAGGACGCCGACGAGCACATCAACCGCCTGGCCAAGCGCTACATCGACCAGGACGAGTACCCGTTCCGCGGTCCCGGCGAGGTCCGGCTCAAGTTCGCGATCAACCCGGACCGGGTCCGGTATCAGAAGCAGGGCTGACGCCCGCGAGAAACCGCTGCGGCGCCCGTCAGGCGCCGTGGCGCAATGATGTGACTCCCGTGTCGTGCGGCGCCCGTCAGGCGCCGTGACACTTCTTGAATTTCTTGCCCGAGCCGCACCAGCACGGATCATTGCGGCCGATCTGCTCGGTCTCGTCCACCCGCCGCTGCTCGACGGCGGGCATCGCCGCCGGCTCCTCGGGCTCGTAGGGCTCCCCGCCGGCGTTGGCGGCGGCCATGGCCAGGGCGCTCGGCTGCGTTGACGAGCCGCCCGAGTAGCTGACGCGTCCGCCGCCGGTGGCCGAGCTGCGGGCCGGGCTGGTCCGCTGGCGGGACGGTGGGGGGACGCCGTTCTCATCGTGGACGCTGATCTCGACGTGGAAGATGAGCCGCGCGAAATCGCCCCAGACGCTGTTCATCAGGTCCTTGAAGAGCTCGTAGGCCTCGTTCTTGTAGGCGACGAGCGGCTCGATCTGGGCAAAGCCGCGCAGGTGGATCCCCTGCTGCAGGTAGTCCATGTCATACAGATGCTCCTGCCAGCGCTGATCGATGATCTGCAGCAGCAGGAACCGCTCGACGTTGCGCAGCAGCTCCTCGCCGAGCTCCTGCTCGCGCTGGTCATAGCTGGCCAGCACCTCCTCCTGCAGCCGCGCGACGAGATCATCGCGGTCGGCATGCCGGGGATCGATCGCGGCCAGCTCGTCTGACGGCGTGAAGATCTCCTCGATGCGCCGCATCAGCGCCTCGATGTCCCAGTCCTCGACGAAGTCACCGCCGGCGTACTCGTCGACGATCCGCTCGATCAGCCCGACGATCTCCTCGCGGGCGGCCTGCGACATGTCCCGGCCCTCGAGCACCTCATCGCGATACCGGTAGACGACCTCGCGCTGCTGGTTGAGCACGTCGTCGTACTCGAGCGTGTGCTTGCGCATCAGGAAGTGCTGCTCCTCGACCTTCTTCTGCGCCTTCTCGATCTGCTTGGAGAGCATTCCGGCCTCGATCGGCTCCTCGTTGCCCTCCTCGTCGGTGGAGCCGAGGCGGTCGAGGATCTTGTAGATCCGCTCGCCGGCGAACAGCCGCACGAGGTCGTCCTGGGCGGAGAGGAAGAAGCGCGACTCGCCGGGGTCCCCCTGACGGCCGGCGCGGCCGCGTAGCTGGTTGTCGATCCGCCGCGACTCGTGGCGCTCGGTGCCGATGATGCACAGTCCGCCGGTGGCGAGCACCTGCTCGCGCAGCTGCTCGACGCGCTCCTCGATCCCGGGGACGAGCTTGGCCATGTGCTCGTCATAGTCGGGCGTGCCCGGCTCCAGGCCGAGCTTGCGCAGCTCCAGTGAGGCAAGATGCTCGGCGTTGCCGCCAAGCTTGATATCGACGCCACGGCCGGCCATGTTGGTCGCGATCGTGACCGCCCCCGGCGCGCCCGCCTCGGCGATCGTCTCACCCTCGCGCTCGGCGAACTCGGGCTTGGCGTTGAGCACCGAGTGCTTGATGCCCCTGGCAGTCAGCTCCCGGGAGAGCACCTCGGAGACCTCGACCGAGATCGTGCCCACGAGCACCGGCTGGCCGGCCGCGTGGCGGGCCTCGATCTCCTTGGCCACCGCCGCCCACTTGCCATCCTTGGTCTTGTAGACCTGATCGTTGCGATCGTCGCGGATCATCGGCCGGTTGGGCGGGATCGAGACGACCGGGAGCTCGTAGATCTTCATGAACTCGGTCGCCTCGGTCAGCGCCGTGCCGGTCATCCCGCTGAGCTTGTCGTACATCCGGAAGTAGTTCTGCAGCGTGATCGTGGCCATCGTCTGGTTCTCTTCCTGAACGCGAACACCCTCCTTGGCCTCCACGGCCTGGTGCAGACCCTCAGACCAGCGCCGTCCCTCGAGGATCCGCCCCGTGAACTCGTCGACGATCTTGACCTCGCCGTCGACGACCGCGTAGTCATCGTCGCGCTTGTACAGCGACTCGGCCTTCAGGGCCTGGATCAGGTGGTTGACCAGCGGGCCGTTCTCGGCGCGGTAGAGATGGTCGATGCCCAAGAACCGCTCGGCCTTGGCCACACCGCGCTCGGTCACCGAGACGGTCTTGTGCTTCTCGTCGTACTCGTAGTCGAACTCGGCCACGAACTCCTTCTTGGACCGCGGATCCATGCCCTCGGGGGTCTTGCCGGGCTGCATCCTGGGCGCCAGCTTCGCGAACTTGGCGTACATGTCACCGGCCTGCTCGGGCGCCCCAGAGATGATCAGCGGCGTGCGTGCCTCATCGATGAGGATGTTGTCGACCTCGTCGACGACCGCGAAGGTGTGGTACGGGGACTGGCCCTCCTCGGGCTTGGGCCGCCCGCCGTGCTGGACCTTCTCGTCCAGGGTCTGGGCCATGTTGTCGCGCAGGTAGTCAAAGCCGAACTCGGAGTTGGTCCCGTAGGTGACGTCGGCGGCGTAGGCGGCCCGTTTCTCCTCGTGGGGCTGCATGTTCTGCAGGATCCCGAGCGACACCCCGAGCATGTCGTAGATCGGCTTCATCCACAGCGCGTCGCGGCGCGCGAGATAGTCGTTGACGGTGACGACGTGAACCCCGCGCCCGCCCAGCGAGTTGAGGACCACGGCCAGGGTCGCGGTCAGCGTCTTGCCCTCGCCGGTCTTCATCTCGGCGATGCAGCCGTCGTGCAGGACCATGCCGCCGATCAGCTGGACGTCGAAGTGGCGCATCCCCATCGTCCGCCTGCCCGCCTCGCGGACGAGCGCAAAGCACTCGTAGAGCAGATCGTCGAGTGGCTCACCGTTGCGCGCGCGCTCGCGCAGGGCGTCGGCCTCGTCGCGCAATTCGGCGTCGGTGGCGTGTTCGAGCTCATCCTCGAAGGCCCCGATCCGCGACACCCGCTGCTCGTAGCTTCTGAACTTCTTTGCCTCGCCGAGGCGAAGCGCTCGGTCCAGGAAGGACATCGTCCTAGGGTAGCGCGGGCAAGGCCGGCCCGAGCCCCCGCAGATGGTCGCGCAGGCCGGCCCCGTAGGGTGTCGGAGACCCGTCGTAAGCGGTGATCAGCGCCGGCCCGGAGCGGCATTCCAGCCGCCGGGGCTGGTCGCATCCCACGCCCAGCCGAGGTATCCAAGCCGGTGGCGGTCGGCGAAGCCGAGCATCCCGTCCACGTAGCCGTGCGCACAGTCGGTTTCGCCGAGCTCGGAGAACAGCACCGGATGGCGGCGGGCGACGGCGGACACCTGGGCGCGACAGCCGGCGTCACACGGGGAGAGGCCGCCGTAGTTATGCTGCGCGGCGATCTCCTGGTGGCGCGGGTCGCGCGGGAGGTGCGCCGCCCATCCCCCCAGCTGCGAGCTGTACTGCAGGCCGCCGAGCAGCAGCGGCTGGCGAGCGCCGGTCGAGCGCACGGCCGTGACCAGCGCCTGCATCCCGGCCGTCCGGTAGGCGGGTGCCCCGGCCTGGGCAGGGACCCGACACCCGTGCTGCCAGCAGCCCCAGGTGACGCCGAACGGCTCGTTGAAGAGGTCGAAGATGAGCGCGTGGTCGGCGCGAAAGCTGCGCGCGACCGAGCGCCAGAAGGCGGGAGCGTGGCCCGCGTCAGCCATCGGCAGCTGCGCCCTGGCCGCCGTCGCCCCCGGCGCCGCGAGGTGCAGATCGAGGATCACGTACAGATGGGCGGCGTGCAGCGCGCGCACGTAGGCGGCGACGATCCTCCGGTAGGGCGCTCCGCCCCGTCCCGCGGGGGTGTTGACCCCCAGCCAGCAGTCCTCGTTGAGCGGCACGCGGACAACGTCCACGTCCCAGCTGCGCATCGCCGCGATCATCGCCGCGGTGTCGATCGCATTGGGGTGCGGACTGTCGAAGAACCCCCAGCCCTGGATGCAGGCGTACTCCAAGCCCGAGCGGTTGATGCCGCGCAGCTGCACCGCGCGGCCCCGCCCGGGTCCGTCGACGAGCTGGTTGCCCTGAACCCGCAGATTCGCGCCCGCGGCCGTGGCGGCGGCCACAAACAACCCGACCAGCAGCGCGGTGAGCACCACGGCGGCCAGTGCCGCGGTGCCCTTTGCGCACCCGCTGCTCACGCGGCGGGTGACACGTCCCCGGGCATCGCCGGCGGCACCGGCGCAGCGGTAGCGGCGGCGGCGGCCGCCGCGGCCCTGGACTCGCGCCGTTTGCGCCGCTTGTCGCGATGGCGCTTGACCTGGATCGCGATCTCGTCGGCGCACAGGTTGATCGAGTGCATCATGTCGCGCGACGCGTCGTGCGCGCGCAGGGTCACCCCCTTGAGGTGCAGGGTGACCTCGGCCACCTGACCGTCCGCGATCGCCGGATTGCGCTCCTCGTAGAGCTCGACCTCGAGCTCGGCCAGGTCGGACACCTGCTTGGCCACCTTGCCGAAGCGCTTCTCCACGTGCTCTCGGACGGCGTCCGAGACGACGACGTTTCGACCCTTGACCTCGATCCGCATGAATGGACCTCCTGAGGGACGGTGCTTTGGACAGCCGAGGTTATTCCCGCCCGCGGACTTTGTCGAGGCGGCAGAATGCTCAAGGACGTGGCGGCGTCAGTCTCACCCAGCATCCAGTGGACCCTTGCGCCGGGCGTGCTCGCCGGCGTCGGGATCCTGGCGGTCCTCTATGGCCTGGCCTGGCGCCGCGCCCGCGCCACCGGGTCGCCTCACCGCCCAGGCTCAGGGCGCCTGGCCCTGTTCGCCGCGGGGCTGCTGGCGATCCTCGTCGCGCTCGTCTCCCCGGTGGACGGACTCGCCGATCAGCTGCTGCTGATGCACATGGTCCAGCACGTGGTGCTCCTCGACGCGGTGCCGATCCTGCTCATCCTGGGCACCAGCAAGGTGCTGCTGCGCCCCGTCACCCGCCGCCTGCACGCGGTCGAACGTCGCGCCGGCTACCTCGCCCACCCCGCGTTTGCGGTCTTCTTCTACGCCGCGATCATGTGGGCGTGGCACGTGCCCGCGCTGTACGACGCGGCGCTGAACCACACCGCCGTTCACGCCTTCGAGCATCTCTGCTTCGCGGCCGCCGGCAGCCTGTACTGGTGGCACCTGTTCTCCCCGATCCGCAGCCGGATGCGGCTCGGGGGCATGGGACCGATCGGCTACATGGTCGCGACCAAGCTGCTGGTCGGGGTGCTCGGCATCGTGCTCGCCTTCGCTCCCGCCGCGTTGTACCCCTACTACCAGCACCACCCCCACTATTGGGGCCTGTCGCCATCCGAGGATCAGTCGCTGGCCGGGCTGCTGATGGCGCTCGAGCAGTCGATCGTGATGGGCGTGGCGCTCGTCTACCTGTTCGTGCGCATGCTCACCGAATCAGAGCAGGACGCCAAGCGCCGCGAGCGCTACGAGGTCGCGTGAGCTCGTGCGGTCGCGTCGGCGCCGGTCCTATGCGGATGCGGAGACGAGCATCGCGGCCCCGATCGCGCCGCTGAGGTCCCCGAGCCCGGCGACGCGCACCGCCGGCGGGCGATCGTCGTTGAACAGATGGGGATGCATCTGCGTGGCGATCCGCTCGGCCATCGGCTGGCCAAAGCGCACGCCCAGGCCGCCGCCGATGATCACCGCCTCGACGTCGAGCAGGTTGACCGCGGAGGCGATCCCGGCTCCCAGCGCCTTGACCGCGCGCTCGATCAGCTCGATCGCGAGCGGATCGTTCTGCTCGACCGCGTGCGCCCACACCGAGCTGGTCAGCCGGGTGCGCCCCCGATGCTTCATCAGCTTGAAGAGATCGGTCTTGGCGCCGTTCTTGAGCTCGCGGCGCGCCCGGGTCTCCATCGCCGAGCGGCCCGCGTAGGCCTCCAGGCAGCCACGCCGTCCACACGGGCATTGCGCGCCGTCGCGGCTCACCACCATGTGGCCGATCTCGCCCGCGCCGCCACGGCCCAGCCACGGCACGCCGTCGAGGATCAGACCACCCCCGACTCCGGTGCCCCAGAACACGCCGAGCACCGACTGGTAGGGCTTGCCGGCTCCCAGGGCGAACTCGGCATTGGTGGCCACCTGGACATCGTTGCCGATCTTCACCCGGGTGCCGAGCTTCTGCGCCAGGGTCGAGCCGAGCGGGAAGGACCCACCCCAGCCGGGCAGGTTGCCCGCGTTGGCCACCGCGCCTGAGGCCTCGTCGACATCACCCGGTGAGCCGACCCCGACGCCGGCCAACTCGCTCGTCTTGACCCCGGCCGCCTGCGCGGCGCCGATCAGCGCCTCAGCCAGTTGGGCGGCGACGTCGGCCGGGCCGCCCTCGGTCGGGGTCGGCTGGCGCGCCTGGCCGAGCACCTGCTGATCGGCGTCGACGATGATCGCCTCGATCTTCGTTCCCCCGAGGTCGATGCCGCCGCGCAGCGTGCCGTTCTGCGATCCCTCCATCTCAGGCGCGAACGCTACCCCACCCGGCCCCCCCGGGTCAGCCCCAGGACCCGCGGTAGCTCTCCTGCTCGGCGGTCGGCGCGTCGATCCGCACCCCAAGCGCCTCGAGCTTGAGGCGGCCGACCTCCTGGTCGATCGCCCCGCTCACGGCGTGCACCCCCGGGCCGAGCTCGTCACCGCGTCGCACGAGCTCCTCCACAGCGAGCGCCTGCAGGGCAAAGGAGACGTCCATCACCGCCGCGGGGTGACCCTCGGCGGCGGCCAGGTTCACGACCCGCCCGTGAGCGAGCAGGTTCAGCCGCCGCCCGTCGCCCAGCGTGTACTGCTGGACGAGCCGCTGGACCTCCTGGCCGCCGTCGGGCGCGAGCGCGGCAAGCTCCTCGAGGTCGAGCTCGACGTCGAAATGACCGGCGTTGGCGAGGATCGCGCCATCCTTCATGCGCTCGAAATGCTCGCCGCGCAGCACTCGCCGCGAGCCGGTGACGGTGACGAACACGTCCCCACGCTCCGCCGCCTGCATGGCCGGCATCACCTCGTAGCCGGCCATCCGCGCCTCGAGCGCGCGCAGCGGATCGACCTCGCAGACGATCACCGCCGCCCCGGCGCCGCGGGCGCGTTCGGCAATCCCTTGCCCGGCCCAGCCGTAGCCGAGCACCACGAGCGTGTGGCCGGCGAGCAGGACCCCGGACGCCCGCACGATGCCGTCCAGCGCGGATTGCCCGGTCCCGTGGCGATCGTTGAGCGCCCGCTCGGTCCGCGCCTCGTTGACCGCGAGCACCGGGCAGCGCAGCCGGCCCTCGTCCTGCAGGCGGCGCAGGCGCACGAGGCCCGTGGTCGTCTCCTCGGTGCCGCCGACCAGCCCGTCCACGAGCGCTCCGCCGCGGGCGTGGGCGGTGATCAGCAGATCGGCGCCGTCATCGATCGTGATCTGGGGCTCGTCGGCCAGCAGCGCGATCACGTGGGCGACGTAGGTATCGAGGTCCTCGCCGCGGATCGCTCGCACCTGAACGCCGTCGGTGACCACGAGCGCTGCGGCCACGTCGTCCTGGGTGGAGAGCGGGTTGGCCGAGCACAGCGCGACCTGCGCCCCACCCGCGCCCAGCGTCCGGATCAGGTTGGCGGTCTCCGCGGTGACGTGCAGGCAGGCCGCGATCCGCATCCCGGCCAGCGGCCGCTGCGCCGCGAACCGCTCGCGGATACGGGCCAGCACCGGCATCTGGCTCGCCGCCCAGCCGATCCGCGCCTCGCCACCGGGGGCGAGCGCGAGATCGGCGACATCATGGGGCGTCGTCGCCGCTCCCGTCATCGCCCTGTCCGGGGCGTCGTCGCCGCTCCCGTCATCGCCCTGTCCGGGGCGTCGTCGCCGCTCCCGTCATCGCCCCGTCCCTGTGTCCGGCGCGCGGGGGCCCGGTTAGTAGCGGTAGTGATCGGACTTGTAGGGGCCGGGCAACGGCACGCCGAGGTACTCGGCCTGGCTCGGCGTGAGCTCGGTCAGCCGGACCCCGAGGGCGTCGAGATGCAGGCGGGCGACCTTCTCGTCCAGATGCTTGGGCAGCACGAACACCTGCGTGCCGTACTCGGCGGGCTTGGTGAACAGCTCGATCTGCGCGATCACCTGGTTGGTGAACGAGTTGGACATCACGAAGCTCGGATGACCGGTGGCGTTGCCGAGGTTCAGCAGCCGGCCCTCGGACAGCACGATGATCGTCCGTCCGCCGGGGAACACCCACTCGTCGACCTGGGGCTTGATGTTGATCTTCTCGATCCCGTCGATCGCGGCCAGGCCGGCCATGTCGATCTCGTTGTCGAAGTGACCGATGTTGCCGACGATCGCCTGATGCTTCATCTCAGACATGTGCGCGGCGGTGATCACGTCCTTGTTGCCCGTCGTGGTGATGAAGATGTCCGCGCTGCCGACAACGTCTTCGAGCCTCGCCACCTGGTAGCCGTCCATCGCCGCCTGCAGCGCGCAGATCGGGTCGATCTCGGTGACGATCACGCGCGCGCCCTGGCCGCGCAGCGACTCCGCGGAGCCCTTGCCGACATCCCCATAGCCGCACACGACCGCGACCTTGCCGCCGATCAGCACGTCGGTGGCCCGGTTGATCCCATCGATCAGCGAGTGCCGGCAGCCGTACTTGTTGTCGAACTTGGACTTGGTCACCGAGTCGTTGACGTTGATCGCCGGGAACAGCAGCCGGCCCTGCGCGGCGAACTGATAGAGCCGGTGCACGCCGGTCGTGGTCTCCTCGGTGACACCCTTGATGTCGGCCGCCATGCGGGTGAAGCGCTGCGGGTCCTGCGCCAGCGAGCGGGTGAGCAGGCCGAGGATCACGGCGTGCTCGTCGTTCTCGGCCGTGCTCACGTCGGGCACCGCGCCGTCGGCCTCGTAGCTGACGCCGTCGTGCACGAGCAGGGTGGCGTCGCCGCCGTCGTCGAGGATCATGTTGGGTCCGTTGACACCATCCCCACCCACCCATGACAGCGCCTGGTCCGTGCACCACCAGTACTCCTCGAGCGTCTCGCCCTTCCAGGCGAAGACCGGGATGCCCTGCGGATCCTCGGGCGTGCCCTCGGGGCCGACCACCACCGCCGCGGCGGCGTGATCCTGGGTGGAGAAGATGTTGCAGCTCGCCCAGCGGACCTCGGCGCCGAGCGCCGCGAGGGTCTCGATCAGCACCGCGGTCTGGATCGTCATGTGCAGCGAACCGGTGATCCGCGCGCCCTGCAGCGGCTGCGCGTCGGCGTACTCGCGGCGGGTCGACATCAGCCCCGGCATCTCGTGCTCGGCGAGCTGGATCTCCTTGCGCCCGTAGGCGGCGAGGCTCAGGTCGGCGACCTTGTAGTCGGTGGCGGGGACGGTGGTGGTCATGTTCTCTTTCGGTTCGCGTGATCTCAGCAGGGCAAGGGGTGGTTGGGTGGGCGATGGCTCTGGGCCGCGAAGGCCCGGTGTCTCAGGCCAGCGCGGCGGCCAGCAGCCGCTCGTGCTTGTCCTGCTCGAAACGCAGCCAGTCGGCGGCCTGGACATCCTCGGGACGGCTGGCCTGGGACTCCAGCCACCGGCGCACCGCGGTCCGCAGCTCGGAGTCCGCGGCCATCCGCGCCGCAAAGGCGACATCGGAGAGGCCGATCCCGAAGTGGCTCAGCAGCTCCTTGAGCGTGCGCAGGCGCTGTAGCTGCTCGGGCCCGAAGAGCCGGTAGCCCGCGCTGGAACGGGCCGGCGTGACCAGCCCCGCGGATTCGACGTAGCGCAGCATGCGCGGCGACCAGCCGGTCGTGCCGGCGGCTTCGTTGATGGTGAGGGCCTCCATCGCGAGCCTAACCCTACCACGGTCGTGTCAAGGTTTGGCCGGGTCAGTGCGTGGCCAGCGTCGCCTTGAGCTTGTCCAACGTCGCGATCTGCGCCGGATCGACCCCACCCAGGACGGCCAGGTACAGCGAGACGAGGTCTCCGAGTACGACGAGCGAGACCAGGCGGTCGATCCGTGTCTCCCCCACCGACGCCACGGTCACGGCGACCGCGGCGTGGGGCTCGATCAACTCGCGGCTGAGCTCGATCCGGGCCTTGATCCGGGGGTGCAGGTCGGAGTCGTCGAGAAACACCGCCGAGAAGCGTCCGAGCTGCGCCGCGCCCTCCCAGCCGAGAATCTCGTTGTGGTCGAGCTCGGGCAGCTCGGCGGCGAAGCACGGCAGCTTGGCGTTCTCGTTGATCTGGGTCTTCCACCGGTAGGCGATCGGGGCGGTGAGTCCGGCGCCGGCGATCTGCGGGATCGTGCCGTGCAGCCGGTGGGCCAGCGCCTTGGCCGCCGAATCGGGCGCGGAATCGGGTCCCCACTGGGCCATCAGCCGCTCGGCGTGGACGGCCGCGACGTCGATCTCGGTGTGCAGGCCCTCGGCCACGCCGGCCAGCGCCGCCACCTCGAGCACGACCACGAGCGCGTAGCCGACCGCCGCTCGGGGCTGGTAGGCGCCGGGCAACGGGATCACCGGCACGCCCTCGTCCCGGGCCTGCTCGGCGAGCGCGCCACCGGTCGTGCAGACGATCCGGCGCGCGCCGACCGCGCCCGCGGCCTCGAACGCGGCCAGGGTCTCCTCCGTCTGGCCCGAGTAGCTGGAGCACAGCACAGTTGCATCCGGGGTCGTCCAGGACGGCAGCGCATAGCCGCGCGCGGTCGCGACGGGGCGCGAGGCGCGGTCCCCGAGCACGGCAAACGCGAGGTCGGCGCCGATCGCCGAGCCGCCCATCCCGGCCACGACGAAGCCGCCGGGGGAGTCCTGCGGGCCGATATTGGCCGACTGCACCCGCCACAGCGCGTCGCGCAGGTGCTCGGGCAGATCCAGGATGTCGGCGAGCTGGCCGGTGGGGTCCACCGCCCCGATCGCGTCGCGGTCCAGGGGGTCGTGGCTCAAAACGCCACCGCGCCATCAGGCAGGTTCACGCCCGGAAAGATACGCATTCCCGCCGTCAGCACGTTGCCGTCGCCGATCGTCACGTCGGGGCCGATCACCACCCCGTGGTCGATCCGGCAGCGCTCGCCGATCCTCACCCCGGGGGCGATGATCGTGTCCACGATGCGCGTGCCCGCCCCGACGCGGCAGCCGTCGAGCAGCACCGACGATTCCACGTGCGCGCCGGCGGCGAGCTGGACGCCGCGGCCGAGCACCGTGCGGCCGCTGACCGTCGCGTTGCGCTCGATCACGCAGTCGGCGCCGATCAGCGCCGGCGGATGCACCCGTCCCTGGCGGATCGCCGATCCGTCGTCGCGGATCCCACCGGCGGCCTGCACGCTGCGCCCGGCCTCGCTCGCAACCTCGCCGTCGAGAATGTCATAGGTGGCCTGCAGGTAGCGCTCGGGGGTTCCGATGTCCATCCAGTAGCCGCTCGCCTCGTAGCCGTACAGCCCCTCGCCGACGAGCTCGGGGAACAGGTCGCGCTCGATCGAGCTGCGCGTGCCGGCCGGGGGCATTCGCGCGAGCACCTCGCGCTCGATCACGTAGGCGCCGGCGCTGATCAGGTTGGTCTCGATCTCGTCGGGCCGGGGCTTCTCCACGAATGCCTTGACCGAATGGTCGTCATGGCGGGTGACCAGCCCGTAGGCCGACGGGTCCTCCACCCCATACAGGCTGAGCGTGATCCTGGCCCCGGTCTGCTCGTGCTGGCGCAGCTGAGCGGTGAGGTCGATGTCCGTGAGTATGTCGCCGTTGAGCATCAGGAACCGGTCGTGGAGCATCGCCTCGGCGAACTTCAGCGCGCCCCCGGTCCCGAGTGGCTCGGGCTCCTGCACGTAGGTGAGCGCGACCCCGAGATCCGAGCCGTCGCCGAGCACCGCCGAGACCCCGTCGGCCATGAATCCGCAGGACAGGATCGCCTCGGTCACGCCGTGGCCCTTGAGCCACTCGATCATGTAGGCGATGAACGGCCGGTCGACGAGCGCCACCACGGGCTTGGGAACGCGCGAGGTGAGCGGCCGCAGCCGCGTGCCCTCACCACCGGCGAGGATCAGGGCCTGCACGTGCGGGCCGTCCCAGGACCCATCAGCGCCCGATGCCCTCGTAGACGAAGCCGGCTGCGCGAAGCGCGTCGCGGTCCAGGAAGTTGCGCCCGTCCACCACCAGGTTGCCGGCCATCCGCTGTGAGATCTCGGCCCAGTCCAGCTGCCCGAACTCGGGCCATTCGGTGACCACGACGCAGGCGTCGGCCCCGGCCAGCGCCTCGACGGCCGAGGGGGCGAAGGTCACGTTGCGCATCAGCTTGCGGGCCTCGGCCTCGGCGATCGGGTCATACGCGACGACCTGGGCCCCGTCGGCCTGCAGCCGGGCGGAGAGGACCAGCGACGATGCCTCGCGCATGTCGTCGGTGTGGGCCTTGAAGGCCAGCCCGAGCAGCGCCACCCGCTTGCCGACCAGCGAGCCGAGGTGCTTCTGGAGCTTGCCGACCACGCGCCGCTTCTGCAGCTCGTTGACCTCGATGACCGCGGTCAGCAGCTGGAAGTGATAGCCCGAGTTGCCCGCCAGCTGCTTGAGCGCCGACACGTCCTTGGGAAAGCAGTTGCCGACCACGACGCCGTCGGTCGCCACAACCGTGTGGGCGTACGGAACCTCCAGCGAGTAGACCGGTCCGCGGTATGGCGCGCGCGCCACCGATGTGACGCGCAGCCACGCGGGACCGTCACCGAACCGCCGGTGACCGGTGGCGGCGATGCGCTTGCCCTGCCGGGCGAGCGAGGCGATTACACCCGGGCGATCGCGCTCCGGGACGAGCCGGATCGCACGCTGCACCTGATCGGCCCCGCTGATCCTGATCCAGTGCGTGTCTTTCGTTGACTTGGCCGTCTGCCCGGTCCGTTTGGACGCGATCACCCCGACGGTGCCGAGCAGCCGCAGCACGCCGTCGGCGAGCTCGTCGCTGACTGTCCCCAGCTCGATGATCACGCTCGGTCCACCGTTGACCAGCGACGAGGATCCATCCCCTTCGAACAGGCCCGAGAGCAGGGCCCAGCGCGCCTCGTCGGGCTGCTCCCAGATCAGGTCGGGGAGCCGTTGCTCGTAGCTGCCTCGCCCGAGCCCCAGTACGTCAGTCCACCAGGTTCCCAGCAGGCGCGAGGAGACCTCCGCGGTGTGCGCCGTCGCCGTGCGGCGAACACGAGTGCGCACGTTCTGGCCAGACCAGTAGTCCGCGATGTCGTCAACCAGGTGCTGCTCGCGCTCGGGATGAAAGGACCAGTGGATCCGCCGTCGTCCCGACGCGTCGGCCGAGACGTGACCTTCGGCCAGATACAGGCCCACCACCCTCCAGAAGGCGCCGTCGAGCCGCAATTCGCTGCGTGGATGGTTGCCGTTCTTGGTGGTGGCGACAGTCGACCCCTCCAGGGGAAGGCCCGCCCGGATCAGCTCGTCGAAGCGCAGCGTCCCAGTCCGCGCGACCTCCCCGCTGCGGGCGGCGACGGACGGCGCGCGCGCGAACACCTCGCGGCGGTGCTCCATCGGCGCGGAGACCAGCGCGTCGATCCGCGCCCGTGACGGACGTACGATCAGCTGCCGGGGCGCGATCTCGGCCGCTTCGGCGCCGGCCATCAGCGACGCAACCGTGGTCCCGTCCCACGCCTCACCCTGGCCCAGGGCCAGGGGCACCCAGTCCTCCGTCGAGACGTCGGCGGCCAGCTTGAACGTGGCCTCGCCGCCGTTGCCATCGGCGACGATCCAGCCGTGGTCCGGCGTGCAGCGCACACGACGGCCCCGCTTGGTGCGCACTTCAACGAGCTCGCCGTCGTATTCCCGTCGCGTGAGGCACATGACGGGCAGGAACTGCGGCTCTTCCCCACCGGGCACCCAGGCCAGCACCTCGAGGTTCGCTGGTTCGATCAGTCCCGCTTCGCGCTCGTCGTGGTCGGCGGCGAGCCGCGCCCACAAACGCTCGAGAGACAAGACCGTGGTCCGTCCCCGATGGCGGGCGAGCACCGTCTCGCCGGGAGGAAAGCACGAGCCACCGAAGCCGATCCCCGGCCGCAGGAAGTGGCTGCCGATCCGCTGGTCCAGGCCCATGCCGTGGGCGACCTCGAGCACGTCGGCGCCGGTCTCCTCGCACACGTTGGCGATCTCGTTGATGAAGGAGATCTTGGTGGCCAGGAAGGCGTTGGCGGCGAGCTTGACCATCTCCGCGCTGGCCACGTCGGTGCGCACAACCGTGCTGTTGAGCGGCGCGTACAGCGCCGCGACGGCGTCACCGGCCCAGTTGCCGTCATCGCCGATCACCACGCGGTCGGGGGCCATGAAGTCCTCGAGCGCCGAGCCCTCCTTGAGGAACTCCGGGCAGGACACGTAGGCAAAGCCGGACTTGCCCTGCTCGCGAAAGCCGCGCCGGATCGCCACCCCGGTCCCGACCGGCACGGTCGATTTCATCACCAGCGCGTGGCGGTCCGACGCGGGCATCTTGGAAACGACCGCGTTGACCGCCGACAGGTCGGCATCGCCGGAGTAGGTGGGCGGCGTGCCGACGGCCACGAACAGCAGCCGCGCGGCCCGCAGGGCGTCTGACAGCTCGGTCGAGAAGTGCATCCGCTCGCGATTGCGGGCCACGCTCTCGGCCAGCCCGGGCTCGTAGATCGGGATCTCGCCGTGCTGCAGGCCCGAGATCTTCTCGGCATCGATGTCCACGCACCAGACCTCGCTGCCCAGCTCGGCGAACCCAGCCGCGGTGACCAGGCCGACGTAACCGGTGCCGATCACGGCGATCGGTTCGCGCTCGGGGCTCATGAAGCGCCGGAGGCTAGCGGGTCGCGGTCAGCGGGTCAGCGAGGCCGCGAGGCTGATCATCTGGCGGTTGGGGATGTCCGTGGTCAGCGTGTTGGAGACCCAATAGACCGCCCCGTGGGTGTGCCAGGCCACGTCGGTGATGCTGCCGCCCTGCTCGTAGATCTCCAGCGTCTTGCCGTTGACCAGCTTGGTCTCCAGCGGGTTTGAAAGCAGCGGCGGGTTGGTCCACGTCGTGCCCTGCACCCCGTAGTACTGACCGAGCTGGGAGTCGAGCACGAGCGTCATCCGGTAGGCCGGGTAGGCGTGCCCGTGGCGGTCGCGCAGGCGGTAGGCCCGCGGGTATGAGCCGGGGCTGGCGGCCTCCAGCGGGCACACGCTGGTCAGACTCGAGCAGTAGTTGCTGCCGCCGACGATGAGCCTCGGGTAGTACACCGGCATCCCGGCGCCGCTCAGCGCCGTGGCCTGGGCCTTGCCGTCGGCAGTGTCTGGGGTCAGGCCCGCGGCTGAAAGTCTTGCCGCGCGCTTGCGGTGGCGTGACCCTCCACTCGTGGCCGGGGTCGCCGAGCGGGTGGTCGGTGCGATGAAGGTCCGGAACACCGCCGCCTCCGCGCTGGCGCTGGCGGTCACAAAGCACGAGCTGGCCGTGCAGGGCAACAGCTGGGCCGGGAACTTGACCTGCCGGATCCGGGTACCGGCCGCGTTGACGACGAGGTTGAAGAGGTTGATCAGCCCGGGGACGGTGTGAAGGCTGTGGTCGGTCTGGGTGTGGGCGCCGAAGATCTTCAGCAGCTGGTCGCGGTTGTTGACGATCTGGGACGTGCCGTACTGGTCCTTGGCCCAGCGGATGAAATCCTGCTGGCGCGCGTTGCGCACAATGTCATTGTCGGTGTGACGGAAGCGCACGAAGGCGAGCGCGTCGGCCCCACACAGCTTCTGGTAGCCAGGCTGGATGTCGATGCTCGAGTAACCCGTGTACAGCGTGTTGTTGTAGTAGCGGTGGTCGACGTTGGCGTAGACGCAGCCGATCGCGTTGACCAGCGCCTGGAAGCTCCCGAAGTTGACGTCCACGATGTGGTTCACGTGCAGATTCGGAAACACGTTCTGCTGGATCGTCTTGATCAGCAGGTTGGGGCCACCGTCGGCATAGGCCGAATTGAGCTTGGCGGTGCCGAAGCCGGGAACCTGGACTTGGAGGTCGCGCGGGATCGACATCACGTTGATGGTCTGCGAGCTGTCGTCGAGCCGCACGAGCAGCATCGTGTCGGTGTTGGCCGAGGTGAAGGACGTGCCTGCCCGGTGATCGGAGCCGATGACGAGAATCGTCTGCGGGGCGCCCGGTGGCGGCAGCGTCACGTTGGCGTGCGGCAGCGCGGGCGTCCCGGACAGATCGACGGCGAGCTGCTTGATCTGCAGCAGGCCGGCGACCGCGGTGGCCGCCGCCGTCGAGCAGATGATCAGCACCGCGGCGAGAAAGAAGCGCCACAGGGTTCCTCGGCGATTGCGCGGCAGCAGGCTCACGCGCGGCCTCCGTCGATCGCGGTCAGGCCGCCGCCGGCCTGACCGAGCCGGGCTGGCAGCGCGGCCAGGAAGTCGCCGAGCGCCTGGCGGTAGCGGCTCAGCGAAGCGATCGAGACCCACTCCTCGGGCCCGTGGTGTCCGCCGCCTGCGGGTCCGAATTCCACCGCCGGGATTCCGGCTTCGATGAAGGCGGCAGCATCCGAGGCCCCGTCGCGGCCGACGCTGAGCGCTTCACCCTCCGGCCGCGCGCGCGACACGGCGTCGCGCAGGGTGCGGACGTAGGGATCGGCCGGTGACACGGTGACGGTCGGATGGATGAAGGTGCGGGTCACGTCGATGCCGGGGATCGCACGAACCTGAGCGAGGATCTCGCCCGTGTCCTGACCCGGAAGGTAGCGGACGTCGACGGCCATCTCGCACCGGTCCGGGACCTTGTTGAGCGCGTCGCCACCCTCGATCCGCCCCAGGTTGATCGACGGCCGGTCGAACATCTCCGAGGACTCGCGCGAGAAGGGCAGGCTCTCGATCGCCCGGAACACGTCGATCGCCTTGAGCACCGCGTTGTCTCCCAGCCAGGGGGTCGAGCTGTGCGCCGCCCGCCCGTGCACGACGATCCGCAACACGAGCACGCCCTTGGCCTGGACCCCGATGTGGAGGTTGGTCGGCTCGCCGGTGATCGCGAAGTCGCCGCCGAGGCCGTGGACGCGGACGATCGCGTCGGTGGAGCGCTCATCGAGGTCCTCTGACTCCTCGTCAGGCACGCAGATCAAACGGACGCGGATCGCATCCTGAGCGTCGGCGTCCTTCAGCGCGCACATCATCGCCGCCAGACCGCCCTTCATGTCGTAGGCGCCGCGGCCGATCAGGCGATCGCCCTCGACCACGGGCTCGAACTGCTCGGGGCGGCCAGGGACGACGTCGAGATGGCCGTGGAAGACCACGCAGGGAGCGTCGGGCCGGCGTGAGCCCGCCTCGGCGATCACTACGGGAAGCCCGTTATGTGCCACGTCGCGTACCTCGATCTCCCGGGATTCGATCCACCCCCGGACAAATCCTGCGGCGGCGACGAGCTCGTCGCGCCGCGAGGTGTCATAGCGGATCAGCCGCCGGGCCAGGGTGCGCTCGTCCAGCAGGGCGACTAGCCCCCCTCGGCGATCTTCAGGAAGGTCTGCCAGCGGCGCTGGTCGCGCTCGGCGACGCGCCGGCGCTCGGTGTCCTCACCGGCGTCCTGGAGCTCGCGCTCGGCCTGCTGCAGACGCTCCTGCAACTCGGACGAGTTCAGCGAATCGGCTTCCCGGGCCTCCTCGACGAGCAGCAGCACGCTGCCGTCGTGGGCGACCTGCAGGTAGCCCTCCGCCTGGGCGAAGCGCACCACGTCCCCACCCTCGGAGCGGTGCAGGCGCAGCTCGGCTGGATCGAGCATCGCCAGCAGCGGGGCGTGATTGGCCAGCAGGCCGATCGAGCCGACCGCCGTCTTGGTCGAGACCATCTCGACCTCGTCGGAGAAGACCTCGCCCTCGGGGGTGAGGATCGCGACCGGGAATGGGGTGTGGGCCACCGCCTACTCCTTCTCGCCGCTCTCGCTGGCCTGCGAGAGGTCCCCCGGACCGGTGGCGCCCTCCGAGCTGGCGCCCTCCGAGCTGGTGTCCTCCGAGCTCGTGTCCTCGGCGCTCTCAGAGCTCGTGCCGGCCGCGCTGCCCTCGGAGCTCGCGCCGTCCGCGCCCTCGGAGTCGGCGTCCTGATCCTGGTCCTTGTTCTTGGCGCCGCCGGCGCCGGAGTCGGCGACGACCTGATCGATCGATCCCTTCATGAAGAAGGCGCGCTCGGGCACGTCATCGTGCTTGCCCTCGAGGATCTCCGAGAAGCCGCGGATCGACTCGGCGACGGGCACGTACTCACCGTCGATGCCGGTGAACTGGGTGGCGACGAAGAACGGCTGGGACAGGAAGCGCTCGAGCTTGCGGGCCCGGTTGACGGTCACCTTGTCCTCGTCTGAGAGCTCGTCGATGCCGAGGATGGCGATGATGTCCTGCAGCTCCTTGTAGCGCTGCAGCACCTCCTTGACCCGGTTGGCGACCGAGAAGTGCTCCTCGCCGACGATCTCGGGCTTGAGGATCGTCGAGGTCGAGTCCAGCGGATCGACGGCCGGGTAGATCCCCTTCTCGGAGATCGCCCGCGACAGCGATGTGGTCGAGTTGAGGTGGGCGAAGGCCGAGGCCGGCGCCGGATCGGTGAGGTCGTCGGCCGGGACGTAGATGGCCTGGATCGAGGTCACCGAGCCCTTCCGGGTCGAGGTGATCCGCTCCTGCAGCTGCCCCATCTCGGACTCCAGCGTGGGCTGGTAGCCGACCTGGGAGGGCATCCGGCCCAGCAGCGCCGAGACCTCGGAGCCGGCCTGGACGAAGCGGAAGATGTTGTCAATGAACAGCAGCACGTCCTGGCCCTCTTGATCGCGGAAGTACTCGGCCATCGTCAGGCCCGACAGGGCGACGCGCATGCGGGCCCCGGGAGGCTCGTTCATCTGGCCGAAGACGAGCATCGTCTTGTCCAGTACGCCGGACTCCTTCATCTCCAGCCACAGGTCGTTGCCCTCGCGGGAGCGCTCGCCGACCCCGCAGAACGCCGACAGGCCGCCGTGCTCCTGGGCGAGGTTGTGGATCAGCTCCTGGATGATCACCGTCTTGCCAACGCCGGCGCCGCCGAACAGCCCGACCTTGCCGCCGCGGGCGTAGGGGGCGAGCAGATCGATCACCTTGATGCCGGTCTCGAACAGCTCCGTGGTCGGCGCCAGCGATTCGACCGAGGGGGCGCGACGATGGATCGGCCAGCGCTCGTTGTCCTCGGCGATCGCCTCGCCGAGATCGATCGGCTCGCCGAGCAGGTTGAAGATCCGCCCCAGCGTGGCCGGGCCGACCGGGACCGTGATCGGGGCGCCGGAGTCGATCACCTCGGTGCCGCGGGACAGGCCGTCGGTGGTGTCCATCGCCACCGCGCGGACACGGTCATCGCCGAGGTGCTGCTGGACCTCGCAGACGAGGTACTCCGACGTCGACGCGCCGATGTCCTCGTCCTCCTCCGCGCGCGCGGACTCGGGCCGCTTGACCAGGATCGCGTTGTAGATCTCGGGCATCTTGTCGGGGAACACGGCCTCGATCACGACGCCCTGGATCTCCACGATCGTGCCCGTGTTGCGGTCGCTGGTGTCGGTCGTGGTGGTCTCTTCAGTGGTGGTGGCAGACATATCTGGTCTCTCCTGGGGTGGTGGCGATGAGGGCCCGGCTTTGAGCTAGCTGAGCCCCTCCGCGCCGGCGACGACTTCCATGATCTCCTGGGTGATCTCCGCCTGGCGCGCGCGGTTCATCTGGAGCGTGTAATCCTCGATCAGGTTGCTGGCGTTCTCCGATGCGTTGCGCATCGCCGTCATCCGGGCTCCGAGCTCGGAGGCGCTGGACTCCAGCAGGGCGCGGTAGATCGAGATCTCGACGTAGTCGGGCACCAGCCGGCCGAGGATCTCCTCGGGCTCGGGCTCGTACTCGACCAGCGCCTGCGGCTCAGAGCTGTCGCGCTCTGGGTCCTCGGGCTCATCTTCGTCCTGCAGCAGCGTGGCCTGCTGCAGAGGCAGCAGGGTCTCGCGCCGCATCTCCTGCGTGAGCGGCGAGATGTAGCCGTTGTAGAAGATCTCGACCCGGTCGACCTCATTGTCGATGTAGGCCGCCATCAGCCGCTCGGCGATCGCTCGGGCGTCGGCGTAGGCGGGGCGCTCGCTGAAGCCGGTGAAGCTGTCCACGGGCTCAAAGCCGCGGAAGGTCAGCGATGACGCGGCGCGGCGTCCGGACGCGAACAGGCTCGCCTCGTGCCCCTCCCCGGCATGCTCCCGCGCGGCCGCGACACCCGCCCGCACGGCGTTTGAGTTGAAGGCGCCGGCCAGACCGCGGTCACCGGCGACGACGAGCAGTCCGACCTTGTTGACGGACTCGTGCTCGGCCAGGATCGGCAGCCGCGGGACCTGGCCCGCCGCCTCGGCGGCCTGGCGCGTCATCTTGCGGATCGCGTCCGCGTACGGGCGCAGGGACTCGATCCGCTGCTCGGCGCGGCGCAACCGCGCCGCCGCCACCATCTCCATGGCGCGGGTGATCTTCTGGATGTTCTTGACCGACGCGATGCGGTTGCGAACGTCTCGCTGCGAGGCCATCCGGCTACGCCGCCTTGGCCTTGCCCTCGTCGCTGTCGTCCTCGAGCGCCAGGCCCTCCTCGTCGAGGTCATAGCCGAAGTCCTCGGCGTAGGTGCTGACGGCCTGCTCGAGCTTGGCCTGGGTGTCATCGCTCCAGTCACCGTCGGCGATCGACTTGATCAGCTCCGGCTCGTTGCCGCGCACCGACTCGACCAGGCCGGAGAGAAACTTGGTGACCTTGTCGACCTCGATCCGGTCCACGTGCCCGTTGGTGGCAGCGAAGATCTGGATCACCTGATCCTCGATCGCCATCGGGTGGCGCTCGTTCTGGTTGAGCGTCTCGACCAGGCGCTCGCCGCGGGCCAGGGCCTTGCGCGTGTCGGCATCCAGGTCGGAGCCGAACTGCGAGAACGCCTCCAGATCGCGGTACTGGGAGAGGTCGAGCTTGAGGCGGCCGGCAACCTTGCGCATGGGGCCGATCTGGGCGTTGCCGCCGACCCGGGAGACCGAGATCCCGACGTTGATCGCCGGACGCACGCCCGAGTAGAACAGCTTGGGCTCCAGGAAGATCTGGCCGTCGGTGATCGAGATCACGTTGGTGGGGATGTAGGCCGACACGTCCCCGGCCTGGGTCTCGATCACCGGCAGCGCGGTGAGCGACCCCGCGCCGAGATCGTCATTGAGCTTGACCGCGCGCTCGAGCAACCGCGAGTGCAGGTAGAAGACATCGCCGGGGTACGCCTCGCGGCCCGGCGGGCGGCGCAGCAGCAGGGACATCTGGCGGTAGGCGTAGGCGTGCTTGGTCAGGTCGTCGTAGACGGCCAGCGCGGCCTTGCCGTTGTACAGGAAGTACTCGCCCATCGCGCACCCCGCGTAGGGAGCGAGGAACTTGATCGGCGCGGACTCGTCGGCGGCGGCCATGACGATGATCGTGTTCTCCAGCGCGCCGGCTTCCTCCAGCACACTGGCGAGCTGGACGACGGTCGCCTTGCGCTGCCCGATCGCGACGTAGACGCAGATCAGATCCTTGTCCTTGTTGTTGATGATCGCGTCGATCGCGATCGACGTCTTGCCCGTCTGGCGGTCGCCGATGATCAGCTCGCGCTGGCCGCGGCCGATCGGGATCATCGAGTCGATCGCCTTGATCCCGGTGAGCATCGGCTCGGTCACCGGCTGGCGCTGAACGACGCCGGGGGCCTTGTGCTCGGCCGGGCGCGTCTGATCGGTCTTGATCTCGCCCTTGCCGTCCAGCGGGTTGCCGAGCGGATCGACGATCCGGCCCAGCATCTCATCGCCGACCGGGATCTCGAGCAGCCGGCCCGTGCGCTTTACCGTGTCGCCCTCGGAGATCTTCTGCCACTCGCCGAACAGCACCGCGCCGACGTTGTCGGACTCGAGGTTCAGCGCCAGACCGGTCACGTCATGGGGCAGTTCGAGCATCTCGAAGGACATGCAGGCGTCGAGGCCGTGGATGCGGCAGATGCCGTCCGCCACCGACAGCACGGTGCCGACCTCGGTCAACTCGGCGCTGGTGCTGTCAAATCCCTCGATCCGGCTCTTGAGGATGGAGGTGATCTCGTCGGGCTTGATCTGCATGGGCATGGGTCTTCACGGGCTCCTTGGGTCTCCTTGGGGGGCAGTTGGGGGGGGCTTGCCCCCTCAACTGTGTGCAACTTGCTTTCTCAGGTTCTCGAGTTGGTTCTTGATCGACGCGTCGAGAATGACGTTGCCGACGCGCAGCACGACGCCACCGAGGATCTCGGGATCGATCTCGCTGGAGAGCTCGACCTTCCGCTCCACCTGCGTCCCGATCCGCTCACCGAGCTCCTCGATGACCGAGCGGTCCAGCTCGATCGCCGTCGTCACGTGCACGGGCAGCAACCGCCGGGCACTTGACCACAGCGCCTGAAACTCGGTGTCGATCCGGAAGATGGCCGGCATCCGGTGGCGCTCGATCAGGGCCTGGAGGAAGTTCTCGAATGCGGGATGGGCGCCGGTGACCGCACGCTCCAGCCCTGACTTCTTCTCCTTGACCGCGAAGTAGGGCGAGAAGAAGAACACCGCCAGGTCACGGTTGTCGTGCATCGCCTTGGCGAACGCGGAGAGCTGATCGTGGACCTCGTCGAGCACGTCCTGCTCGGTCGCGACCTCGAACAGAGCCCGCGCATAGACCTGGGCGATCTCCTCCATGGCTCAGTGGCCCCCCACTAGTGGTGACTTTCCGGCGCGCTCAGCGCGCTGAAGTCCAGTTCGGACAGCGCGTCGTTGACCAGACGGCGCTGGTCGTCCTCGGTGAGGGTCTTGCGGGTGATCTTCTCGGTCGCCATCACGGTCAGGTCGGCGACCTCGCGGCGGATCTCCTGGACCGCCCGGCGCGTCTCGGTCTCGATGTCACGCCGGGTCTGCTCCATCAGCTGCTCGCGCCTGGCCTTGGCGTCCTGCAGAGCATCCTGCTCGTGCATCTCGGCCGCCTTGCGCGCACGGCCGACGATCTCGTCGCCCTGGGCGCGGGCCTCCTTGAGGCGCTCGCGATACTCGGCCAGCAGGGCGTCGGCCTCCGAGCGCGTGCGGTCGGCGGCGTCGATCGAGTCCTCGATCGAACGCTGGCGTTTGTCCAGGGCCTCGGTGATGCGGGGGAAGGCCAGCTTGGCCAGCACGAACATCGAGATCCCGAACAGCAGCAGCGTCCAGACCATCAGCCCGACGTTGGGCGAGATCAGGAATGAGCCGCCCGAGGAGGCGGCGGGAATGAGGTCGGCGGCCATCTACTTCAGGACGTAGGAGATGAGCCCGGCGACGAGCCCGTAGAAGAAGCAGGCTTCGGTGAGCGCGAAGCCCAGCCACTGGATCTGGGTGATCTCGTCGCGCATTTCGGGCTGGCGGGTAACCGCTTCGATCACCTTGCCGAAGATGATCCCGATGCCGACGCCCGCGCCGACGGCTCCGAGGCCGCCGCCGATCCCGATTCCGAGTCCGGCGCCGACCCCGGATGAGGCCGCGAAGCTGATGAGATGAGTAAGCACGTGCCTGGCTCCTTGTACTAGTGATGGGAAACGGCGCCACCGAGGTAGATGGCGGCGAGGGTGGCGAAGATGAAGGCTTGCAGCGTGGCGATCAGAGCGAGCTCGAACAGGTACACCGCGATCCCGATCGGCAGCGTGAACCAGCCCAGGAAGCTGAGGCCGAGGATGACCGCCAGTCCGCCGGACATGAACAGGATGATCATGTGGCCGGCGAGGATGTTGGCGAACAGCCTGATGGTCAGCGAGACAAGGCGCATGAACGTCGAGACGCCCTCCAGCAGCCCCATCGGAATCGCCGCCAGGCCGGAGATGCCGGCCGGGATCAGGCTCTTGAGGTACCCGATCGGCCCTTGCGCCCGGATCCCCTCGACGTTGAACGCGATGAACACGACCAGAGCGAGGACCAGGGGCACGGAGATGTTGGCGGTCGCCGCGTACAGCGCGAAGCTCGGGATGTGCGCGCCGAAGACGTTGAACGTCTCCTCAGAGTTGGTCGGCAGCGGCAGGTAGCCGATCAGGTTGCTGTACCAGATGAACAAGAACAGGGCGCCGAGGAAGGGAAACCACATGGCCGCCATCCTGGAGTCCATGTTGCCCCGCGTGATGTTGTCGCGCATCAGCGAGTAGAGGACCTCGACGGCGGTCTGGACCCGGTTGGGGCGCGCCTGCATGCGCCGCGCGACCCACACCATCGTGACCACCGTCAGCAGGGCGGCGAAGAGGAGGTAGACGACGGCCCGGTTGATACTGAACACGCCGAGGTGAACCCAGTCGATCAGCTTGAACTCGTTCTGGATCTGGAACGTGTTGTTCTTGTGGCCGAAGCCGAAGATCACGACCAGCAGGACGATGCCGAGCACGTAGAAGCCGGCGATCGACAGCATCAGCTTGCGGCGGTTGGTGCTCATCGTGTGCTGCTCGGGCGAGTGGCCGCGCCAATGGCCATGGACAGCGTGTAGGCGACGACGATCAGGGCGAGCGCGGCCAGGCCGTCGCCCTGGCTGGACTGGCGGGCGACGATGACCGCCAGCGCGAGCAGGAACAGGCGGCTGAGCATCACGCTCATCCGGATCGTGATCTGCCGGCTCGGCTCCCGCGCCCGAGCCACCATTGCCTCCGCGACGGCCCCCACCGCGCGCAGCCCTATCCAGGCGCCGGCGCCGATCATGTAGCCAAGCGCCGGCACCCCGATCAGCAGCATGATCGGCGCGGCGACGACGACCAGGACGACGTCGAAGAAACGGAGGATCGGCATCGTCGGCGCAGGGGCGGGGGCGGCGCTCAGCGACACCGCAGAACCCCGGTGGTCGTGGTCATCGCTCGCCGATGCCTGCGGGCGGCACGTGGTGAGAGTGTCGGTGAAAACTGGTCATGAAACCGGGAACCAGGCCGTGGGCCGCGAAGCTATCGGCGCGACGACGCCTGCGTCGCGAGAATGAAACGGCACCGCTGGCACGGCGCCGGGCCCATGGGACCCGGCGAAGCCGGCGGCGTTATACGGAGGTTAGCGTGCCGGCCCCTCGGGATGCGCGGTGCGTGTCCCCGTGGCGGTGCGGCAGGCCCGGCTTGGGCAGCTGACCCTCCGCCCGCATCGCGGCCAGGCTGGCGCGCGGGAGCCCGAAGGTGCCCTCGTAGACGAGGTAACGCGGCTCCCAGCGAGGGAAGAACTTGGCGTTGAAGCGGTACAGGCTCTCGATCTGAAAGAACGGGTTGCCGAGCGTGACGAGCTTGCCCAGCACGCGTTCGACGAGGTTCTCGGGGCTGTGCATCCACTTCGCGAAGGTCGCGAAGTTCAGGGACATCTCCTGCACCCCACGCTCGCGCAGCAGTTCGGCTGCCCTGACGACGAGGAACTCGGTCAGTCCGTTGGGGGTCTCAGGGTCGCGGCGCATGAACGACAGCGACATCGCCGGACGCCCGTAGCACGGCACGAAATGCAGCACGCCCCGCACCGGGCGGGCGGGGTCCGTCTCATCGCGCGCCAGCAGGATCAGCGTCTGATCGCGGTGGGCGCCCTCGATCGTGTCCATCGCCATCGAGAAGCCCCGCTCCGGGGCACCCTCGCGGCCGCGCTCGAGCACGTCCTGCACCGCGGCTGTGGTCTCGGCGTCCAGCGCCGAGGCCCGGTGCAGCTCGGCCGAGTAGCCGGCCTTCTGCAGGCGGCTGACCGACTGGCGGACCTTGCGGATCGGCCGGCCCTGCAGCGAGAACGTGGTCAGGTCCAGCAGCGCCTCGTCGCCGAGGTAGATCGACTTGCACCCCAGCTCCTCATACAGCGGGCACATGGCCCGCGAGGCGCCGACCGCGCCGAGCTTGAGCCCGCGCGCGGTAGCGAACGCGTGCAGCTCGGCCAGCAGCGGCGCGAACGCCGCTTGGGGCCCGACCGGATCGCCGGAGAGCAACAGCACCCCGTTCTCGATCCGGTAGCCGACGAAGGCGCGGCCGTCGCGGCCGAAGAAGTAGTGCTTGTCCTCGCGCAGCTTGAAGAACGACAGCGTGTCCGTGCCGTGGGCGCGCACCAGCTCGGCAGCCGCCCGGCGCGAGCTCGGACCGGGCAGCGCCTTGGGGCCGGCCAGCGGGCGGAACACGACGTAGGCGATGGCCAGCAGCGTCCCGAGCTCGACGATGTGGACGCTGAGCGCCAGCCACACGAACCGGTGATGAAAGAGAAACGCCTGGTGGTGGAGATGAATCGGACCGCTGCGCCACATCAGCAGGTCACCGGTCTCGCGCATCACCGAGTCAAAGGAGGGATGCCCCTCCGAGGCCCACGCCGCCAACGCGGTGACCGCCAGCGCGCTCGCACCCAACAGCGGAACCCGCCAGACGGCCGAGCGCAGCGTCAGCTCGTCGTGGTCCACGGTGAACGCCGCTCGAGACCGGCTCAGCAGGGCGGCCACGCCCCAGGTGAACACGGTCTCCTCGAAGTCCAGGCCCTTGAGCAGGTCCAAGGCGCCGAGCACGAGCATCAGGGCGACCGCCACCTGCCACGCCCGCCGCCGGCGCTTGGCCAGATACGGGGCCACCAGCAGCAGCGCCAGGCCGGTCGGCAGCGCGAAGGCGTGAAACAGCCGCACGGCCTCGACAGGCTCGAAGTTGAGCAGCAGATGCCCTCGCCAGCGGATCCCGGGGCTCAGGGCCGAGGCCACGTTGATGATTCCGATCAGCGCCGCGACGATGGCGGCGACGCGCGGGGTCAGGCGCAGGGTATGGCGGTGCAGGAGGCTCAAGGAAGAAGAGAACGGCCGGTGATCCTCGCGCGTGGGAGCCACATGCGCATCGGGCGCCACCACGAACCGGCGTCTGGACTGACAGTACCGCGCCGACCCCTGCTGGTTACGTGCTGATCGGCCGTTCTCCTGCCGTTCGTGACCCTCCGATCAGCCAATCCGGCGGATGGCCGGACGCCGGAAGCGGCAGGCGCTGGGCGATCAGCAGGCACGCGAGCGGGAAGACGGCCACGACCTCGAACACCGCCCGCAGGCCGTGCGCGTCGGCGAGCAGCCCCAGCAGCGGCGCCCCGACCCCGCCGAGGCCGATCGACAGGCCGATCGTCACTCCGGAGGCGACGCCGATCCGGCCCGGCAGATACTCCTGACCCATCACGATCGTGACCGCGAAGGTGGCGATCGTCACCCCACCGGTCAGCGCGGCGAAGACGATCGCCAGCGCCGGGCCGCTGAGCAGGAAGGCGACGATCAGGCCGGGCAGGATGAGCATCGAGACTCGCAGCACCGTCCGGCGCCCGAACCGGTCCGCAGCCCGTCCGCCGACCATCGTCCCGACCGCGCCGCCGACCAGCATCGCGGTCAGCGCCGCGCTGCCGATCGTCGCCGAGGTGTGCAGGACTCCGATGAAGTACAGGGGCACGAAGGTGACAAAGCCGAAGTAGACGAACGAGCGCAGGGCTATGACCAGCGCCAGCAGCGCGAACGGCCGCCAGGCATCGGGGGCCGCCCCGCGCACGCGGGGATCGTCGGCCGGAGCGATGCGGAAGCTGACCAGCCGCGGCAGCTCGCGGGCGATGACCGCGCCCATCAGCGCGGTCGGGATGATCAGCAACAGCGTCCCGGGCAACCCGAAGATCAGCACCAGCGGCGTCACCAGGATCGGCCCGACCGCGAACCCGACGTTGCCGCCGACGCTGAACAGGCTCATTCCGCTCGAGCGGCGTTCGCCGGAGACGTAGTTGGCAAAGCGCGAGGCCTCGGGATGGAAGGCGGCCACGCCCAGGCCCGAGAGCACGACGGCGGCGAAGGTGAGCGCGTAGCTGGGCGCGATCCCGACCAGGCCGACCCCGATCCCGCCGATCGCCGGGCCGATCGGCATCAGCCACGGCAGCGAGCGGCGGTC
>JAABUZ0100000789.1_pt1 | contig 70330 bp, 69 predicted proteins | sample 5562091 | NCBI WGS metagenome assembly JAABUZ01 (sample SAMN12813069, study PRJNA571459) | rock metagenome | isolation source: Antarctica rocks | place: Antarctica: Victoria Land, Linnaeus Terrace sud | collected 2015-12-21 | reverse complement strand
GCGCACAGGCAGGGCGGGCAGGAGCGGCTCAATCTTCTGCCACTGGTCATCGGTCAGGTGCGTGAACAAAGTGCTGGCTCCAGAATAGTTCTGGAGCTATAACAAACCGTTTATGAGATGAGTTCTACTCAGCTTGGTGACATCAGTAACGAACTGAAACACTACAAGGCGCAACTGCGTGGAAAAACGATTTTCTGCAACTGCGACGATCCGTTTGAGAGCAACTTCTTTAAGTATTTCGCGCTCAACTTCAACGCTTTTGGTCTCAAGAAACTGATCGCAACAAGTTATACGACATCACCCGTTGCTGGCGCTCAGTTGCCGCTCTTTTCTATTGAAGGTCTCAAGCCAGAGGGGAAAGAGCCATATGCGGTAGAGATTAACGAAGTTCTTGATCACAACGGCGACGGTGCAACAGACCTTACCGATGTGGAATATCTCCTGAAAAACAACGCCAATACTGCACGAACGCTCAAGGGCGATGCTACTTACAGCAGTGGCGATTTTCGGAGCCATGAATGCGTGGAGTTGTTGAAGCAGTCCGATATCGTGATCACCAATCCGCCGTTCTCTCTGTTCCGCGAATTTGTAGCACAACTTGTAGCCCACAACAAGCAGTTCCTGCTCATTGGGAGCAAGAATGCAATTACTTACAAAGAGATTTTTGCGTTGGTACGGGAGAATAAACTTTGGCTGGGACGTGGCTTTACGGCAGGCAATGCCTATTTCAAGATTCCGCCCGAAAATGCACGCGATTTTGCTTCGGGGGTTTACGAAGAGAGCACGGGCTTGGTCAAGTTTCGTAATGTCGGCTGGTTCACGAATATGGACTATGAAAACCGCCACGAAGAAATCCCTCTCTACAAAAAATACACGCCAGCCGAATACCCGAAGTACGACAACTACGACGCAGTAGAGGTCGGCAAGGTGGCAGAAATTCCAGCGGATTATCCTGGCGCGATGGGTGTGCCGATCACCTTCCTCGACAAATACAACCCTGCGCAATTTGAGATTGTGGGCATAACTGATCGCGATAACAATTCAGGATTAAAAACAAAAGAATATACCGAAGAAGATGCGCCAAACCCAGGGGATTTGAATAGACGAGGCGTAATCAGAATTGGTAACGACTACAAATCCACCTACGCACGTCTGTTAATCAAGAGAAAAATGTCATGAAAATCGAGCTAAAAGAAATCCCAATCCGCGAATTGACGGATGGCTACAAGGACAGCGCGGATGCGGGTGTGATCGGTTACGGCGGGCGCTTAAACATTCGCCCGGCCTTCCAGCGTGAGTTCATTTACAAAGAAAAACAGCGTAATGAAGTCATTAACACGGTGCGTAAGGATTTTCCGCTCAATACGATGTATTGGGCCGTCGCGGGTGATGGCTTCGAGCTTATGGATGGTCAGCAGCGCACCGTAAGCATTTGCCAATACGTTCAAGGCGACTTTTCTGTGGAGATTGATGGCTCTCCGAGATTCTTTGACAACCTGACACCTGAGAAACAAAAACAGATTCTGGACTACCCAATTTCGGTGTACGTGTGCGACGGAACGGAAGGTGAGAAACTGGATTGGTTCAAGATCATCAATATCGCGGGGGAGAAACTGACCAATCAGGAGTTACGCAACGCGATTTACACAGGCCCGTGGCTTGCGGACGCAAAAAAGTGGTTTTCGCGCTCTGGCGGGCCTGCGTATCAGACCGGCGAAAAATATTTGAACGGCTCACCGATACGTCAGGATTTCTTGGAAAATGCGCTGGAATGGATTTCGGACGGCAAAACCGAGGACTATATGAGTCGCCACCAGCACGATGCCGATTCTCAAGAACTATGGCAATACTTTCAGGAAGTGATTGCGTGGGTGGAGCGCATATTCCCAAATTATCGAAAAACTATGAAGGGGCTTGACTGGGGTGGGTTCTACAACAAGCACAAGGACGATAAGCTCAACGCAGCCCAGCTGGAGCAGCGTGTCGTGGAGCTTACCGAAGATGACGAGGTAGACAACAAGAAAGGTATTTACGAATACCTTTTGACTGGCAACGAAAAGACCTTGAGCTTGCGAGTGTTCGACGTAAAAACGAAGGTAACAGCATACGAGAAGCAAAAAGGTATTTGCCCTGTCTGCACCAAACACTTTGACATAGGAGCAATGGAGGCTGACCATATCGTTCCATGGAGCAAGGGAGGAAAGACCATTCCTAGTAATTGTCAAATGCTCTGCATGATGGATAACAGGACAAAGAGCGGAAAGTAGACATCAGGCTATTGGGTAGAAATTAGGAATCTTCGGGTTTCGATGAGGCAGTGAACTATTTCATCAATATCCAATTCGCCTCGCTGCTGGGCTTCCGCTGGGGCAATGCAAGAAGGCCGTTCTCAGCAAATGAGGAGCGCGGCTAATCCCCAGTGCTATTCGCCATATGAAGCTTGCTGTGGTGGCGGCTGTAGCCGAAGTAGACGACGAAGCCGAGGAGCAGCCAGACGACGAGCCGAAGCTGCGTGCTCCCCGGCAGGCCGACGATGAGGTACAGGCAGGCCAGGATGCCGGCGATGGGGACGAACGGGACGCCGGGGCAGCGGAACGGGCGCGATAGCTCCGGCTGGGCGCGGCGCAGGTGCAGCACCCCGGCGCAGACGAGGATGAAGGCGAACAGTGTCCCGATGCTGACCAGCTCGCCCAGCAGGGCCAGCGGGACGAAGGCGGCGATGAGGCTGACCAGGCCGCCCAGCAGCCAGGTGGCGTGAACCGGCGTCCCGAAGCGCGGGTGCAGGCGGCTGAACACGGCGGGCAGCAGGCCGTCGCCTGCCATCGTGTAGAAGATGCGCGTCTGGCCGTACAGCAGCACCAGCATGACCGAGCTGAGGCCGGCGATGACGCCCACTTTTACGACCTCGGTGAGCCAGCGCAGGCCCGTCGCGCCGACGCCGACCGCGATGGGGTCCGGCACGTTCAGCGCTTTGTACGGCACCAGCCCGGTCAGGACGCCCGCGACGGCGATGTACAAGACCGTGCAGATGACCAGCGACCCGAGGATGCCGATGGGCATGTCGCGCTGCGGGTTCTTCGCCTCCTGGGCGGCCGTGGAGACGGCGTCGAAGCCGATGTAGGCGAAGAAGATCACGCCCGCGCCGCGCAGCACGTCGCTCCACCCGTAGTGCCCGCGCAGGCCCGTGTTGGGCGGCAGGAACGGGTGCCAGTTGGCCGGGTGCAGGTGCTGGGCACCGAAGGCCAGGAACAGCCCAATCACGCACAGCTTGACCGCGACGATGCCCGCGTTGATGCTGGTGGACTCTTTGACCCCGAACGCCAAAAGAGCCGTCACGCCCAGGACGCCTAACAGGGCGAGCGGGTTGAAGCCGTGCGGGCCGGGCAGGTGTACCCCCAGGTCGCGCAGGAACGACGAAACGTACCCGGCCCACCCAACAGCGACCGTGGCCGTGCCCAGCGCGTATTCCAGCACTAAATCCCAGCCGATGATCCAGGCCACGAGTTCGCCCAGGGTCACATACGAATAAGTGTAGGCGCTGCCGGCGATGGGGATCAGCGCGGCGAACTCGGCGTAGCACAGGCCCGCGAACGCGCAGGCGACGCCGCCCAGCACGAACGACAGCATGATGGCCGGCCCGGCGTACTGCGCCGCCGCCTGCCCGGTCAGGACGAAGATGCCCGCGCCGATGATGGCCCCCACACCCAGGGCGAGCAGCCGCCACGGCCCCAGGGTGCGCTTCAGCGAATCCCCGTCGGTCTTGTCGGCCTGGAGGTCGGCCACGCTCTTTCTGGCGAGGTAGCGGCTCGTGCTCATGTGCTTCCCTGCTTTCGCTCGACGCTCGGTGGATGATTTCGCAGTGTACCCGATTATGCCTCGCCCGGCGACATCGCCTCGACGAAGGCGCGGACGGCGGCGCGGCGGGTCTTGGCCCGCTTCAGCAGCAGCCCGGTCGGGCGCGTGAAGGCGTCGGGCGGGGCGAACGGGACGGCGGCCAGAGTCCCCGCCCGGACCTCCTGGCCCACCGTGTCGGCGGGCAGGATGCTCACGCCGCTGCCGATCTCAACTAGGTTCTTGATCGTCTCGATGTTGTCGAACGTCGTCACCATCCGCACCCGCGCCCCCGCCGCCCGCAGGCGCTCGTCGATCAGCCGCCGCGTCGGGATGTCGTCGGCGAAGCCGATGAACGCCGCGCCGTCCAGCCCGCGCAGCGACGCCTCGCCCAAGCCCGCCAGCGGGTGCTCGGGGGCGCAGACCAGCACCATCTCCTCGTCGGCGAAGGGGACCACGTCCAGCCCGCGCCGGGCGGAAGGGCAGGCGACGATGCCGACATCCACGCCCCCCGCCTCGACGTCGAGGTACACCTGGCCCGTCTGCGCGTACTGCAATTGGACGTTGACGCGCGGATGGGCCGCCAGGAACGGCTTCAAGCGGGGGGGGAGGGCGTGCAGGCCCACCGAATAGACGGTGGCGACCCGCACCGGGCCGGCCACGGCGTCCGACGCCTGCCGCACCTGGGCGTCCAGCGCCGCCGCGCCTTGCAGCAGGGGCCGCGCCCCGGCCAGCAGCAGCGCCCCCGCCTGCGTCAGCTCCACCCGCCCCCGGCCCTGGCCGCGGTCCACCAATGTCTGCCCCAGGTCGCGCTCCAGCGCCCGCAGCCGCTGGCTGACGGCGGACTGAGACACGAAGTTCTTCTCCGCCGCGCGTGAGAAGCTGCCGGTGTCCACGAGGTCGGCGAAGATTTGCAGGCTGTCCAGGTTGAGCATGGTGGGTGGGGTGCCGTATAAGCCACAGAGGCCTGCGCGTTCGAGGCCCCCGGATTAAAATCCGAGGCTGAAAGGTGCCGGGCACCTATTGCCCCTCCGGGACAGCGGGGGGATCAACGCAATCTCCTTGTTGGCATAAGCTCCGCTTATCATACCCCGCAGAACAAATCATTTTACTTCGGGCGCGGCGGCGGGTATACTGGTATGTCACAAGCAGTGAAAGGATTTTCTCCTCATGGCGGTCGCGACTCCACCTATAACCCCTCAAGTCAAAGACGTCAGCGAGTCGCGCGGGCGGATGCACGATTCGTACCTCTGGCACCGGCTGCACTCGGCCTCGGGCATCTTCCCCATCGGCTTCTTCCTCATCCAGCACCTGGTCGCCAACTCCTACGCCCTGCGCGGGGCCGGGGCCTATAACGACGTCATCAAGGTCTACGGCGGCCTGCCGTTCGTGGCCGTGCTGGAAGTCGCGCTGATCTATGCGCCGATCCTGTATCACTCGATCTACGGCATCTGGATCACCGCCTACGGCCAGGCCAACCTGGGCAAGTACCAGTACGGGCGCAACTGGATGTACTTCCTACAGCGCGCCAGTGGGATCATCGCGTTCTTCTACATCGGCTACCACGTCTGGAACACCAGCCTCCAGAAGTATATTTTGCTTTGGCACCACAACCCGCACCCCGAAACGGCGATCCAGTACCACGCCATGTCTTTGCAGATGGCCGACCCGCTGCACTTCTGGATCCAGGCCATCGGGCTGACGGCGACCGTGTTCCACTTCACCAACGGTCTGTGGAACTTCTGCATCCGCTGGGGGATCACCATCTCGGCCCACTCGCAGCGCCTGAACCAGTACGCCTGCTGGGGCCTCTTCTTCGTCTTCACCGGCATGGGCCTGTGGAGCATCGCCCACCTGCGGGCCGACGGCCTGCGCGGCACGGACACGACCTCGCCCGCCGTCAACATCATGCGCCACTGATGCGCTGCTGAGAGGCAGAAGGAGATCAGCCGTGGCACTCGCGCGCCAGCACGTCGAAAAAGACTCCTATACTGAAGAAGACTACCTCGCATGGGAGGAAGACGCCCTCGAAAAGTCTGAATATGCAGACGGGCAGATCTGGGCTATGTCCGGTGGCACGGAACCACACGCTGTCCTCCCGGTGAACATCGGGGCCGAGCTGCGAGCGGCCCTGCGCGGGCGAGGCTGCCGCGTGATGTCATCGGACATCAAGGTGTGGACGGCGGGAGCGTACTACTACCCGGACTTAACAGTCGTCTGCGGCCCTAGCCAGCACCGCCGGCGCAGCCGGTCCATCGTCACGAATCCTATTCTGGTCGTGGAAGTGCTGTCACCGAGCACGGAAAAAAAAGATCGCGGCGAGAAGTTCATGCGCTACCAGCAGATTGACACGCTGAAGTCGTATCTGATCGTCAGCCAGGACGAGCCGCGCATCGAGCAGTTCTCTCGCACGGAAGCTGGCCCCTGGCTGTACACGCCGGTTTCAGGCCTGGAGGGCGTCCTCGACATCCCGGCGTTGTCCATCTCGTTGAAGCTGGCCGACATCTACGACCAGATCGACTTCTCGAATCGAGCGGAAGATGAGTGACGGCGCGCATAAGTTCACCGTCTCTCCGGCGGGCATTGCAAAGATGCTGACCAGCGGTGAGTTCGTGCCGCCGGATCGGCTGCTGGGCGATCTGGCCGAAGCGCAGGCGCTAAACGTGCCCCCTGGTTCGCCCTATTCCATCGCTGTTCTCGTGGCACATGTGTGCTACTGGCAGAACCGCAGCATCGCACAGGCACGGGGGCAGAAACTGCCCCGTCCCGAGCATCTAGACGACACATTCCCGGTTGTCCGGCCCGGCGAATGGCCCGCAGTGCGGGCGGAGTTCCTGGCGGGCCTGGAAACCTGTGCTCAGGTCGCGGCCGAACGCGGCGGCGAGACCAGCCCCGACCGTGACGACACCGACGTCGCCTATTATCTGGCCGAATGCCCCGCGCTCCACAGCGCCTACCACTACGGGCAGATCGCGATGCTGCGGCAGATTCAGGGGCTTTGGCCGCCTGCTGGAGGTGACGACTCGTGGTGAAATACGGCGTACCTGTCTGGCTGCTGCTCCTGCTGGCCGCTCTGTCACCCACCCACGGGGCGGCGGCCCGCATGGAGCGCCCGGTGAGCTTTGTGGGGGCGGGCGGCGTCACACTGGCGGGGACGCTGACCCTGCCGCCGCGCCCCGCGCCCGTGCCCGCCCTTGTGCTGGTCGGGGGGAGCGGCCCGACGGACCGGGACGGCAACCAGCCGCCGATCCTCCGCACGGACCTCCTGCGTCAGATCGCCGCAGACCTGGCAAAGCAGGGCATCGCCTCGCTGCGCTATGACAAGCGCGGGCAGTACAGCAGCGGCAAGCCGCCGGCTACGGCGAAGGCGCTGTATGACTTCGTGGCCTGGCAGAACTACGTGGGTGATGCCGCCGCTGCCTTCCGGTGGCTCCAGGCGCAGCCCGGCATCCAGCCCGCGCGCGTCGGACTGCTCGGGCACAGCGAGGGCGGATTGCTGGCCCTGGACGCGGCGGATACGCTCCGCAAGTCGCCGCCCGCCGTGCTCGTCTTGGTTTCGACGCCGGGGCGTCCCATCAGCGCGGTGCTCCACGAGCAGCTTGAGCGGCTGCTCCTCGCGCAGAGGGTGCCTCCCGCCCCGTCGAGGTTCTTTCTGGACAAGAACGACGCCATCCTCGCAGACATCCGAAAGACGGGGCGTGTGCCCACCGATGTCCCGCCGGGTCTGGCCGCCCTGTACCAGCCCTATCTGGGGAAGTTCTTGCAGGGGGAACTCGGCGTCAAGCCGGTTGAGTTTGTGGCCCGTTTTTCCGGGCCGGTTCTGATCATCCAGGGCGCGTCGGACGGGCAGGTCTCGCCGGACGAGGATGCCGCCCTGCTGGGGGCGGTCCCGCGGAAGAAGGGCGGGGCACCTACCCTCGTGGTCGTGCCGGGCGCGAGCCACAACCTGAAGCGGGTGAAGAGCGACCTGGACCTCGGCTTCTCGGGGGTCATCGTCCCCGGCGCGCTGAATGCCCTGAACGGCTGGCTGGCCGCGCACCTGCTGAAGTAGGCGGCGGAACTGACACTTATCGGCGACTGTTAATACACTAAGAGGCATAAATCATGGCGACTGTAGCGAGCAATGCGAAGCCGAAGGTGATCGTGGTCGGCGGAGGACTGGCCGGGCTGATGACGACCGTGAAGATCGTGGAGGCCGGTGTGCCCGTCGAGTTGTTCTCATTCGTGCCGGTCAAGCGCAGCCACTCTGTCTGCGCCCAGGGCGGCATCAACGGTGCGGTCAACACCAAGGGCGAGGGGGACTCGCCCCACGAACATCTAGACGACACGGTCTACGGCGGTGACTTCCTGGCGAACCAGCCGCCGGTCAAGCATATGTGCGACAACGCGCCCGGCATCATCAACCTGCTGGACCGCATGGGCGTCATGTTCAACCGGACGCCCGAGGGCCTGCTGGACTTCCGCCGCTTCGGCGGGACGCAGTACCACCGGACGGCCTACGCGGGCGCGACGACCGGGCAGCAGCTCTTGTACGCGCTGGACGAGCAGGCGCGGCGGTATGAAGTGGCGGGCGACGTCAAGAAGTACGAGTTCTGGGAGTTTTTAGGCGTCATCCAGGACGACGACGGCGTGTGCAAGGGCATCGTCGCCCAAGACCTGCGCTCGATGCAGATCAAAGAGTTCCGGGCCGACGCCGTGGTCCTCGCCACGGGCGGGCCGGGCATCATCTACAACCGCTCGACGAACTCGGTGATGAACACGGGCACGGCGGCGTCTGCGGTGTACCAGCAGGGCGCGCGCTACGCGAACGGCGAGTTCATCCAGGTCCACCCGACCGCCATCCCCGGAATGGACAAGCTGCGGCTGATGTCCGAGTCGGCGCGCGGCGAGGGGGGCCGGGTCTGGGTGCCGCGCAAGGCCGATGACACGCGCCGGGGCGAGAATATCCCCGAGGCGGAGCGGTTCTACTTTCTGGAAGAGAAGTACCCCGCCTACGGCAACCTGGTCCCGCGCGACATCGCGACGCGCGAAATTTTTGATGTCTGCGTCAACCAGAAGATGGGCGTCGGCGGCCAGAACCAGGTGTATCTGGACCTGACCCATCTGGACAAGAAGCAGATCGACATCAAGCTCGGCGGCATCCTAGAGATCTACGAGAAGTTCATCGGCGAGGACCCGCGCACGACCCCGATGCGAATCTTCCCCGCCGTGCATTACTCGATGGGCGGCTTGTGGGTCGGCTTCGTCAAGGACGAGAAGACGGGCGGGCTGGTCGAGGGCGACCCGCGCAACCAGCAGACCAGCATCGCGGGCCTGTTCGCGGTCGGCGAGTGCGAGTACCAGTACCACGGCGCGAACCGGCTGGGGGCGAACTCGCTGCTCTCGTGCCTGACCGGCGGCCAGCTCGCGGGGCCGGGCATCGTCAACTACGTCAAGCACCTGCCCAAGAGCGTGGATGACCTGCCCTCGTCGCTGTTCGAGCGCGAGTGCCGCCGCCGCGAGGCGCAGTACGAGAGCCTGGCGGCGTCCACGGGACCCGAAAACCCGTACCGCCTGCACGAAGAGCTGGGCGACATCATGACCGACAACGTCACCGTCGTCCGCTACAACGACCGGCTGATCAAGACCGACGCCAAGATTCAGGAGCTTCAGGAGCGCGTCGAGCACGTGGGCATCGCCGACAGCTCGCAGTGGACCAACCAGCTCATCCCGTTCACGCGGCAGCTCAAGAACATGCTGCACCTGTCCCGCGCCGTCGTCCAGGGGGCATTGGCCCGCGACGAGTCGCGCGGCGCGCACTACAAGCCGGACTTCCCGCAGCGCGACGACGCGCGCTTCCTGAAGTCTACGATTGCCGAGTGGACCCCGGACGGCCCGCGTCTGTCCTATGAGGACGTGGACACGAGCCTGGTCAAGCCCCGTCTCCGCAACTACGCCGCCGAGAAGAACGACCAGGGCACGGCCACGCCCGCCGCCGAGACCGCCAAGGAAACACTGGTCGTGACGACTGGGGGCAAGAACGGCAACGGAACAAACGGCCACGGCGCGGCCGTCAACGGGAATGGGAACGGCGTCAACGGCAAGAACGGCGTCCTGGCGATGGGCGCGGGCCTGACCGGGGCCGCCGTCCAAGAGATGCAGACGGCGGCGGGGGCCGGCGTTGGCGGCGGCGGCGACCAGCTCTCCACCCGCCCGCCCGAGGCCCGGCGCGACACCGCCTACGACGGCGACAAGGACGAGGTCAAAGAAGCCGGCAAGAGCTGGCTGACCGGCAAGCAGCAGATGGACGACGCCGACCCGGTCAAAGCGAGCAATCCGGTCTCGCAGCAAGGGGAGCACGATGTCAACGCGCAATAAGTGGCTGATCGCCGGGGCGATGGGGCTGCTCCTCGCCGTCCTGCCCGCTCTGGCGAAAGCGCCGCACAAGATGAAGCCCAAAGCCGCGCCCAGCGAGACGGCGACCATCGAGAACACCGGCTCGACCAACACGACGGGCTACAAGATCACCGTGACACAGTCGGGGAACAGCTTCCACGCCGAGGCGGCCTCGACCGGCGGCGACCACAACAGCGAGGCGGGCAACAAAGAGCCATTGCGGAGCCAGGTGCGGAAGCTGTTTACGGACCTCGCCGCCGCGATGCCGCTGACGAGCCTCCCCGTGCGTCACGGGATGCGGAGCGTGTCGTTTGGCACCTCGACCTTTATCACCTACAAAGGCCAGCGGTCGCCGGACCTGACCTCGGGCGGCAGCCCTCGGGCGAACGCGCTGAAAGCCGACGTTGACGCGATCACGAAAGCGCTCCGTGTCGGGAATGCGCCCCGGCGTCCAGTTATTATGCATCTGAACAGCCCGAACAACTAGAAGGCATCAACTCATGGCTGACGGGCAAGCAGCAGGCGGACGACGCCGACCCGGTCAAAGCGAGCAATCCGGTCTCGCAGCAAGGGGAGCACGATGTCAACGCGCAATAAGTGGCTGATCGCCGGGGCGGCGGGGCTGCTCCTCGCGGCCCTTCCTGCCGTCGCTCAGAAGGCGAAGCCGAAGACAGCACCGACTGAGACAGTCACCATCGTCAACACGGGATCCACTAATACATTCGGCTACAAAATTACGATGATCCAGACGAGCATCAACTACCGTGTAGACATGATCTCGGACAACGGAACAGATAAGGGGAGCAACTACGGTACACTCAAACAAATGGGATCGCATTCAGCCCATTTTTTCAAGGACCTTGATGCCGCCATGCCGCTCTCAAGTCTACCTGTGCGCCACGGAATGCGGAGCGCGTCATTTGGAACGCAAACATTTATTATTTACAAAGGCCAGAAATCGCCTGACCTGACATTTGCATCAGACCCGCGTTCGGTCGCGCTTAAGGCTGATATAGATGCTTTGGCTGGGCTTATAGGGGCAAGTAACTTATCCCGGCATCCAAGTCCACCTCCGCCACTTCCTATGATGCCTTTGCTGATAACCAGCCCTGGCAATAGTAGCACCCGAAATTAGAAAGACACCCCCATGTCTGACCAGAAGACAATCAATCTTAAGATCAAGCGGCAGAAGGACGAGCACTCGGCCCCGTACTGGGAGGAGTTCGCGCTGCCCTACCGCCCGAACATGAACGTCATCTCCTGCCTGATGGAGATCCGCAAGAACCCCGTCACCACGGACGGCAAGGCGACAAGCGCGCCCGTGTGGGAGATGAACTGCCTCGAAAACGTCTGCGGCTCCTGCACCATGCTGATGAACGGCAAGGTCGGCCAGTCGTGCGCGACCCTGGTGGACAATCTGACCCAGCCGATCACGTTGGAGCCGATGAGCAAGTTCCCCCTGGTGAAAGACCTCGCCGTGGACCGCTCGCGGATGTTCGAGAACCTGAAAAAGATACGCGGCTGGATTCCCATCGATGGCACCTACGACCTCGGCCCCGGCCCGCGCATCGCCGAGCGGGACCGGCAGGAGGCGTATGAGTTTTCGCGCTGCATGACCTGCGGGTCGTGTCTGGAAGCCTGCCCCCAGGTCAACACCCACACCGGCTTCATCGGCCCCGCCGCCATCGGCCAGGTGCGCCTGTTCAACAGCCACCCCACGGGCAGCATGAACCGCGAGGAGCGCCTGGAAGCCATCGCCGGCATCGACGGCGTGACGAGCTGCGGCAATGCCCAGAACTGCGTCAAGGCCTGCCCCAAGGAAATCCCGCTGACCAAGGCCATCGCCGAGATGAATCGGGACGTCACGCTTTACAAGTTCAAGAAGTTCTTCCGCGGCAAGTAGCGCACGGCCTTTAGCAAATCCGGCGGGCGGGGCGATAGAACGGTATGGAAACACGCATCGAGCCGCCCCGCACCCCGGACGGTGCCATTGACTTTGACACGCTTCGGGCTGACTTGCGCGATCCCGATCCGGTCGCCCGAGCCTGTGCCGTCTTGCGGTGCTGCCCCTGCCGGACCGAGTTGGACGTGTTCGAGGGTCTGTTCTCGGAACTGCGGGCCAGGACGCACGACCCGGACGCGGAGGTTCGTGCCACGGCCCGTGAGGTGCTTCGCGAAACCTTTGAGCACGGCGGGGATGCCCTCCCGACCAGCAAGCGTGAGGTCACCGATGACATGGCGCGGACCCGCCGCCGCTCCCGGTTCGCGCCCGACGCGGAGGCTGTGAGGGTCAGGAACAAGAAGGGCCGGCGGTGACGCCGGCCTTTTTCTTGTGGAGGTTCCGTGCTCTTTGCTGCGTTCCTGAGGGGCCTCGGGCTGGGCGCGGGCCTGATTGTCGCCATCGGCGCGCAGAACACCTTTGTGCTGCGCCAGGGACTCAAGCGCGAGGGCCGGCTGACGGTTGCGCTTGTTTGCACCGCCTGTGACGCCGCCCTGATCGCCTTGGGCGCGGGCGGCTTCGGCGGCCTGATCGCCCGCGCCCCCTGGCTCACCCACCTCGCCGCCTGGACGGGCGCGCTGTTCCTGCTGTTCTACGGCCTGAGCGCCTTCCGCCGCGCCCTGCGGCCCCTTGCTCCCTCAGACGACACCGCGTCTGCCTCGCGTGGGAGCTTAGTCGCCACGACACTTGGCCTCAGCCTGCTCAATCCACACGTCTTTCTGGACACTGTGGTCTTGATCGGCGGCCTGTCCGCGCAGTACCCCCTTCCAGCGCGCGCCTGGTTCGCGGGCGGCGCGATGACGGCTTCGGCCTTGTGGTTCTTCGGCCTGGCCTACGGCGCGGCACTGCTGGCCCCCCTGTTCCGCCGCCCCGTCACCTGGCGCGTGTTAGACGGCTTAATCGGGTGCGTCATGTGGGCCATTGCCGCTTCACTCCTGCTCCCCGCCGCGCGGGCATCTGCTGTAGTGCCTTTGAGCCGTTCATGCTCGGGTGCGGGATGGAGCAGGCCGCACAGAAAAACGGGCAATGCAGCGGCAAAGCATAGGGCGGATAAAAGCAAGTACGCTTGGGTACACTGGGGGCGAAGGCAGGCAGCCCCCGCCCCTGTTGTTCGTGTCACCTTTGGAGGATCATCATGGCGCTTCCCCTTTCGCTCGACTACGGCTACCTCGCCCCCGATATAGATTTGGACGAGGTGAAGTCGTTCCAGGACAACGTGGACCTGGCGCACAAGAAGGTCACGCAGGGGGGCGGGCTTGGCTCTGACTATCTGGGCTGGGTGGACCCCGCCAAGATCGTCAGCCCGGATGATGTCAAGAACATCAAGGCGCTGGCCGACCGGATGCGGGGCGACTCGGACGTTTTGGTGTCTATCGGCATCGGGGGGTCTTACCTGGGGGCGCGGGCGGTTATCGAGGCGCTGGGTGAGGGAGACGGTCCCGAAGTGCTGTTCGCGGGCAACTCGTTGTCCGCCCACGAGCACACCAAGGTTCTGAAGAAGCTGGAGGGCAAGCAGTTCTCGGTCAACGCCATCTCCAAGTCCGGCACGACGACCGAACCCGCCGTAGCCTTTCGGCTGTTCCGCGACCTGCTGGAAAAGACCGTGGGCAAGGACGAGGCGAAGAAACGCATCGTCGCCACGACCGATGCCAAGAAGGGCGCGCTCCGCAAGTTCGCGACGGAAGAAGGTTACGACACGCTGGTCATCGCCGACGACATCGGGGGCCGCTACTCGGTGCTGAGTCCCGTCGGCCTGCTGCCCATCGCCGTGGCCGGCATTGACATCGACGCCCTGCTGGCCGGCGCGAAAGATACTGCCGCCGCCACCAACGCTGTTGACGTGACGAAGAACCCGGCCTACTTCTACGCCGCCGCGCGCAACCTGCTTTACCGCAAGGGCTACACGACCGAAATCTTCGCCTCGTTCGAGCCGCGCCTGCACTACGTCGCCGAGTGGTGGAAGCAGCTCACGGGCGAGAGCGAAGGCAAAAGCCACATCGGCCTGTTCCCCGCGTCCGTGGACCTGACCACGGACCTGCACTCGATGGGTCAGTGGATTCAGCAGGGCCGGCGCAACATCATCGAGACGTTCGTGATCGTGGACGGCGGTGAGCCGGGTTTGGCCGTGCCGGGGGCTGAGAACGACCTGGACGAGCTGGGCTACTTGCAGGGCCAGCCCATGTCCGAGGTGAACAAGGCCGCCTACCAGGCAACCGCGCTGGCCCACCACGACGGCGGCGTCCCCAACAGCACGGTGCATCTGGAGACGCTGGACGCCTATTCGCTGGGCGCGCTGCTGTACTTCTTCGAGCGTGCCATCGGCGTCTCGGGGTATTTGATGGGCATCAACCCCTTCAACCAGCCCGGCGTCGAGGCCTACAAGACCAACATGTTCGCGCTGCTGGGCAAGCCCAAGTTCGAGCAGGCCACGGCGGACGTCAAGGCCCGGATGGAGAAGCTGCCGAAGGATACGACGGTGACGTTCTGAAGTAAGTTAAGTACCCGGCACTGGAAGTGCCCGGCTACTCGGAGGAAGTCCCTCCGGGACTGAAGGACGGCAATCATGGCCTGTCCCTCATCCCCGGAGGGGCTTTTCCTGCACTTGGGTAGCCCGGCACTTTCAGTGCCGGGTTTGCTTCTGCTCACAGCTCCCGCCTCGCCCGTGGGTGCGCCTGGGCGTAGACCTCTTGAAGCCGCTCGGTCGTGACGTGCGTGTACCGCTGGGTGGTGGCGACGCTGGCGTGGCCGAGCAGTTCTTGGATCAGTCTCAGATCGGCCCCGTTCGCCAGCAGGTGCGTGGCGAACGTGTGGCGCAGGACGTGCGGGGTGATCTTGAGGTAGGCCGAGGCCGCGCCGCAGTAGCGGTCAAAGAGTTTGCGGACGCCCCGGTCTGAGAGCCGCGCCCCGTATCGGTTGACGAACAGCGCGCCGTGGTCCTCGCCGGCCTTTTCGACCAGCAGAGGCCGGCCCTTGCGCATGTAGCGGTTCAGCGCGAACAGGGCCTGACGCCCGAGCAGTGTTACCCGTTCCTTGTCCCCCTTGCCGATGACGCGGATGACACCCTCGTCGTAGTCCACGTCGGTCAGGTCCAGCTTGACCAACTCCCCCGCCCGCATCCCCGAAGCATACAGAGTTTCGAGCAGCGCGCGGTCGCGCTGGCCTAAAGGCTCGGCCAGGTCCGGGGCGGCCAGCAGGGCGTCTATCTCGTCCGAGCGCAGGAACTTGGGCAGCCGCCTCTCTTGTTTGACAGTCCGCAGCCCGGTCGCAGGCGAGCGGGATAGGATGGACTGGCGGGCGAGGTAGGAAAAGAACGAGCGTAGGGAAGCAGTCTTGCGGGCGCGCGAGGCGCGGGCCAAGCCTTCGGCCTGCAAGTAGGCCAGATAGGCGCGCAGGAGGGGCGGGGTGACGGCGTGGATGTCGGTCACGTCCTGCGTCTCGGCCCAGGCGATGAACTGGTGCAGATCTTCGGCGTAAGCCTTGATGGTGTGCGGCGAGGCGTCTTTGACGGCCTCTAAGTGGTGCAAGAAGGCATCGCCACCGGCTTCAATCATAGTCAGTGGAGGAGGCCTCCTGGCCCCCAAAAGAACCTAACCCCCCAGCCCCCTTCCCTCCGAGGGAAGGGGGAGCCAGAGGAGACGTATTACCCTTCCCTCCGAGGGAGGGGTCGCCGTCTTCGGCGGGGGTAGGATCCGAGATCGGCGGGAGTAGGATCCGGGATCGGAGGCCTCTTCTTACCCCCAAGCCGTGACGGCTTCTTCCAAGGCCGCCAGGCCGCGCTCGGCCAGCAGCGTGTTCTTCTCTTTTTTGTCTCGGATGCGGTCCGGCAGGGGCGGCACGATGCCCCAGTTGGCGTTCATCGGCTGGAAGTCCTTGCCGTCGTAACACGCGACGTAGTGCGTCAGGGCACCGAGCATGGTCGTGTCCGGCAGCGTCAAAAGGGGCTGTCCGAGCAGGTGACGGGCGGCGTTACGACCCGCCAAAATGCCCGTCGCCGCCGACTCGACGTAGCCTTCGACGCCGGTGATCTGGCCTGCGAAGAAGACGTGGGGGTAGGCGCGCATCTGCAATGTGTCGGCCAGAACTTGGGGCGACTGGATGTAGGTGTTGCGGTGGATGACGCCGTAGCGGACGAACTCGGCGTTTTCGAGGCCCGGAATCATCCGAAAGACGCGGCGCTGCTCGCCCCACTTCATGCGCGTCTGGAAGCCGACCATCGAGTACAGCGTCTCGGCCCGGTTCTCCTGCCGCAATTGCAGACAGGCCCAGGGGCGGCGACCCGTGCGCGGGTCGTTCAGGCCGACCGGCTTCATCGGCCCGAATGACAGCGTCTTGGGGCCGCGCGCGGCCAAGACTTCAATCGGCAGGCAGCCCTCGAAGTAGGGGACCTTGGCCTCGTGGTCGCCCAGCGGGGCTAACTCAGCGCGGGAGAGGGCGTCGTGGAACGCCTCGTACTCGTCGCGCGTGAACGGGCAGTTGAGGTAGGCCGGGTCGCCCTTGTCGTAGCGCGAGGCCTTGAACGCGATCTCGCGGTTGATCGTCGAGGCGTCGATGGTCGGGGCGACGGCGTCGTAGAAGAAGAGCTGTGACTGCCCGGTCAGCCGGCCCACTTCGGAAGCCAGCGCGTCCGACGTCAGCGGCCCGGTGGCGACGATATGAACTGTGTCTTCGTCAATCGTGGTAACTTCGGCGCGGTCCAGCGTGACATTGGGGTGGCTTTCCAGGCGGTGCGTGATGTGGGCGGCGAACAGCTCGCGGTCCACGGCCAGGGCCTCGCCCGCAGGGACACACGACGCATCCCCGGCGGCGACGATCAGCGAGTCCAGCCGCCGCATCTCCTGCTTGAGCAGGCCCGCTGCGTTGGTCAGCTGGTTGGACTTCAGCGAGTTCGAGCAGACCAGCTCGGCCAGCCTGTCGCCCGTATGCACGGGCGTCGGTTTAACGCCGCGCATCTCGACCAGCCGCACCTTCGCGCCCGCTTGGGCGGCCTGCCAGGCGGCCTCGCTGCCCGCCAGCCCGCCCCCGATGATGGTAATCTCGTCCGACATGGTGCTCACAATTCGTACTCGTCCACGGGCGAGAAATAAATAACGGTGCAGGTCTCGTCCTCGGCGACGTCGCGCCCGTAGATACGGGACAGCAGGGCGATGGCCTCTTCCTTGTTCCGCATCTCGGGGTTCTCGCGCTGGACGTCGCGCGGGGACAGGTCGCCGCAGGGCTTGACCTCCACGGCGTCCAGGATGGCGCAGAACAGCTTCTTACGCCGGGCGAACCGCTGGCCCACGGTCACCCAGACGATCTGGCCGCTCTGGTACTTGTCGCTCTTGTCCCCGAGCCGGATGGTGGCCGACTTGCGGCCTTTTTTCAGTGCCTCGCCGTACAAATCGGTATAAAAGTTGAGCGCTAACATGAACTCAGGTCATCTCCCGCAATCATTGTCTTCCTAAACCGCTTCCGCCAGCTCCCGCTCGGCAGGCGGCGCGTCGGCGTCCGAGAACGTATGCCCGGCGGCGGGCACGTCGTTGCCACCCTGTTCGGCGGCTTCAACCTTGGGCGGCAGGGCCTCTTTGTAGTCGCAGTCGGCGTTGTGGCACTTGATGCCTGCCACGCGGCCCCCGCGGAACGTGTTTTCGACCAGCATGGACTGGCACTTGGGGCAGGGACGGCCCACGGGCTTGCCCCAGGCGATGAAGTCGCACTTGGGGTAGTTCGCGCACCCGAAGAACGTCGCGCCCTTCTTGCTGCGCTTTTGCAGGACCTCGCCGCTGCACTTGGGGCAGGGGACCTCGACCTTTTCCGCCGAGACCTGCTTGGTGGTCTTGCACTCCGGGTAGTCGGTGCAGGCGATGAACTTGCCGAACCGGCCCGCCCGCTCCACCATCGGCTTGCCGCACTTGGGGCACTCGCCCGCCGACTCTTGCGGCTCGGGGCGCACGATGGTCTTGCACTTGGGGTAGTCCGAGCACGAGACGAACTCGCCGTAGCGGCTCGACCGGATGACCATCGGCTTGCCGCACGTCGGGCAGTCCTGCCCGGCCTCGCGCGGCGGCTGCTTCAGGGTCTCCATCTCCGCGCCGGCTTTGGTAACGCTCGCGGCGAACGGGTCGTACCAGCGGCGCATCATCTGCACCCAGTCTTCTTTGCCCTCGGCCACGGCGTCGAGCTGCGACTCCATACCTGCTGTGAACTTGGCGTCCAGGATGTCCGGGAAGTGCTTGACCAGCAGGTCGTTGACGGTCACGCCCAGCGGGGTCGGCTTGAACTTCTTTTCGGCAAGCTCGACGTACTGCCGGTCCTGGATGGTGGCGATGATCGAAGCATAAGTGCTGGGCCGTCCGATGCCCTTCTCCTCCAGCGCTTTCACCAGCGTCGCCTCGGTGAAGCGCGGGGGCGGCTCGGTGAAGTGCTGCTTGGGCGTCAGGGCGAGCAGCTTGAGTACCTGCTCGGCGGTCAGCGGCGGCAGGGGCTGCTTTTCCTCGTCTTCCACTTTGGCGTCGTCCTTGCCCTCGGCGTAGACGCGCAGGAAGCCGTCGAACTTGACAGTCGAGCCGGTGGCGCGGAACGTGTAGCCGCTCGCGCCGATGTCCACGGTCACGACATCGAAGACGGCCGGGGTCATCTGCGAGGCGACGAACCGCTGCCAGACCAATCGATAAAGCCGCTCCTGGTCGCGGGACAGGAGCTGGGCCATGCGCTCCGGCAGGCGCGCGACATCGGTCGGGCGGATCGCCTCGTGGGCGTCCTGCGCGGCCCCGCCCTTCTTGTACTGCTTTCCCGCCGCGGGCGCGTAGGACGGGCCGTAGGTCTCGACGATCAGCTTCCGCGCCGCCGCCTGCGCCTCGTCGGCGATGCGCGTCGAGTCGGTCCGCATATAAGTGATCAGGCCGACGTGGCCCTCGCCGGGCACGTCCACGCCCTCATAAAGCTGCTGGGCGATCTGCATGGCCTTCTTCGCGCCGAAGCCCAGCTTGCGCGAGGCCTCCTGCTGTAAGGTGCTGGTGATGAACGGCGGGGCCGGGTTGCGGCGCTTCTCGGTCCGCTTGACGGACTTGACGGCGTAGGCCGCCCCGTCCAGATCGGCGAGGATGGCGTCGGCCCGCTTGCCATTGCCGATCTCGGCCTTCTTGCCGTCCGGCCCGTGCGTCAGGGCGGCGTCGAACTTGTGCTTTTGCGTGTCCGGCGTCAGCGTGGCCGTGACGGACCAATACTCGACGGGCTTGAAGGCCAGTATCTCGCGCTCGCGGTCGGCGATCAGCCGGACGGCGACCGACTGGACGCGGCCCGCCGACAGCCGGGGCTGGACCTTCTTGGACAGAATGGGGCTGATCTTGTAGCCGACGATCCGGTCCAATTCGCGCCGCGCCTGCTGGGCGTTGACCCGGTCCATGTCGATCTCGCGCGAGTTCAGCAGGGCGGCCTGGACGGCACTTTTGGTGATCTCGTTGAACTGGATGCGGCGGGGGGACTTCAGCCCCAGCGCCTCTTGGAGGTGCCAGGAGATGGCTTCGCCCTCGCGGTCGGGGTCGGAGGCGAGAAACACTTCCGAGGCGTTCTTGGCCGCCGCGCGCAGCCGGGCGACGACGTCCTGGCGCTCGGGGATGATGACGTAGGTGGGGGCGAAGTCGTGGGCGATGTCGATGGAGAGTTTCTTCTCGGGCAAATCGCGGACGTGGCCCATGCTGGCTTCCACCTGGTAGTCGCTGCCGAGAAAGCCCTTGAGCGTTTTCGTCTTCGCAGGCGATTCAACGATGATTAACTTCTTAGCCATGGAACCACAACACCCTATCCCTTCCGTTCTGCTATTATAACACTCAAAACAATGTTTTTGTCCCCACGCGCCGAATCGCCATGCGCTTCCCTGGCCGACGCCGCCCGGTTATGGCACCCCATGAAGCCGAAACGGCCCGGCGGTCCCCTGGGGACCGCCGGGCCGTTTCGATGCCCGAACAGCCATCAGAGCACACGGACGAAGGCGTTGCCGGGGACGCGCTTTGCCAGGCCGCGCATCTCCAGCAGCGTCAGGACGGCGGACACCTGCGGGGCGGTCAGGCCGCTCTCGTGGATCATGCCCTCGACCTGGCGCGGCTGGAGCGTCAAGAGGTCCAGCACGCGGCGCTGCTCCGGCGGGAGCGGCGGGACCGGGCGGAGGCTTGGCGGGGCGGGCGTGTCCTGTTCGGGCCGGCGCAGGGCCAGGACGCCAAGCTCGGAGAGGATATCGTCCACGGTCTCGACCAGCTTGGCCCCATCCTGGATGAGCTTGTGGCAGCCCGCGTTGTGGCCCATGCCGACCGGGCCGGGGATGGCGAAGACGTCCCGGCCCTGCTCCCCGGCCTCGCGCGCGGTAATCAGCGAGCCGCTGTCGGCGGGGCTTTCGATCACCAGCACCCCCAAAGAAGTCCCCGAGATCAGGCGGTTGCGGGCGGGGAAGCGCCACGGCTCGGGCCGCGTCCCCATCGGGAACTCGGAGACGACCGCGCCGCACCCCTGGGCGATCTCCCCGAACAGGCGGCGGTTACTGGAAGGGTAGTCCACGTCCACGCCGCACCCGAGATAAGCCAGCGTCCGCCCGCCGCCCTCCATTGCCCCCCGGTGCGCCTCGGTGTCGACGCCGCGTGCGCCGCCGGAAACGATGGTCAGCCCGTGCGAGGCCAGGTCGCGCGCGAACTGGCGGGCCAGGGTCAGGCCGTAGTTGGTCGCGCGGCGCGAGCCGACGATGGCGAGGCTGAACTTGTCCTCGGGGACCAGGTCGCCGCGCACCAGCAGGACGGGGGGCGCGTCGGGGAGCGGGCGCAGGTTCGCGGGGTAGTCCGCGTCGGCGCGGGTGACTAGGTGCGCGCCGGTCTTGTCCAGGGCGGCGAGGTCGGCCCGGAGGTCCTTGTCGCGCACCTGTGCGAGCAGGGCCAGGCGCTTTTCGCCCAGGGTGGGCAGCCGCTCCGCCCACTCTCGCGGGGGGGCGGCGAGCAGGGCGAGCGGGTCGTTCCCGTAGGCGTCCAGCAGCGCGTTGAGACGGTGAGGCGCGAACGCCAGCGCGTTCAGCCGCAGCCAGGCTTCGTCCGCTGCTTTGCTTGGTCGGCCTTCCATAGCCTCGTCTCCCCTCAGCATGTCCTCAGTATGTAAGCTTGACTGGAACGGCGTACCGGGGCTGTGAAAAGCCCCGGCATATCCCCCCGGCATACGCCGCCTGTGGCAACCGCCTAGAACGGCGTGATGGGCGGGGGCGGGGGCGGGGCCTGGGGGTTGTTGCCGCCGCGCCCCGGATAGTTCGGGTCGTTGGGGTTGAAGCCGGGCTGTCCGCCCGCGCCCGCGCCGGCGTCGCTGCCGACGGTGAAGCTCCAGGACTGCGTCGTGGCGTTGCCGCGCCAGTCCGTGGCCTTCACGGTCAGCTCATGCGCGCCGTCCTTCAGGGGCGTCTTGGGCGTGTTGAACACCGCGTTCAGGCTGGCCTGGTAGCGCGCCTGCGCGTCCGGCTGGCCGTCCACGCTCAGGCTGACCGTGGCGGGGTTGATGCCCGACCCGTCGTCGACGATCACGGCCCCGTAGGTCAGGTTCGTGGCCGAGACCGAGGCACCCGCTGCGGGGGTGAGCTGCGTCGCCTGCGGGCCGATGTCGTCCGGGGCGTCCTGGCGGAAGGCGCTGAGGGAGCCGTCATCGCTGACGACGTAGAGCGTCCCCTCAGCGACGATGGGGGCGGAGAAGACGCCCACGGAGCCGGCCTTCGGCTGGCTGTCGGTCGCGGTGGACTGGAACACGTAGCGCCACGTCAGCGCCCCTGAGTTCGCGTCGTAGCCGGAAAGGACGTTGGGCTGGGTGGGGACCAGCAGCAGCCCGCCCGCCAGCAGCGGCGGCGCGGACACGGCCGAGTCGAGCGTCGCCCGCCACCGCTCACGCCCCCCTGATGTCAGGCCAAACAGGGTGTTGGTCTGGGTGATGGCGTAAACGCCGTCGGCGCTGACCGTCGGCGGGGCGGAGAGGGGGGCCGGCAGCTTGAACGCCGAGCGCCGCGTCCCGTTGCTCGGGTTCAGCCCGTAAACCGTGTCGCCCGCCGTGACGAACAACGTCGACCCATCGTAGACGACCGGGGACAGGCTGGGGTCGGCGTCGAACGCGACCGACCAGGCCTTCCTGCCCGTCCGCAGGCTGAGGCTGTAGACGCTGTTGTCCGAAGACGAGAACACGGCCAGGCCCCCGGTCACGGTCGGCGAGGTCGTCACCGCCCCGTCCGTCGCCTGGTCCCATAGCACCTGCCCGGTGCCCGTGTCCAGCGCGTAGCAGTGGTTGTTGCCGCTGCCGAAAAGAACGGCGTTGCCGCTGACGACCGGCGCGGAGCGCAGCGCACCGCCGATCTTGGCCGTCCAGACGGCTTTCCCCGTCGCGGCGTCGATCCTATAGGCCTGCCCGCTGTCGTCGGTGACGTAAAGCGCGCCCCCGGCCAGGGCCGGCGTCGCCCCGAAGAACGTCATCGCTTTGCCGCCGGCGGGGTACTGCCACTTGGTCGTCCCGTCCCCGGCGTTGAGCGCGAGCAGCGACCCCCCCGAGGCGTAAAAGACGGTCCCGCCCGCGAACACGGGCGAGGCGGGGTTGCCGCGTGCCGCCCCGCTTGTGTGCCGCCACAGCAGCGAGAGCGGGGCCGCCAGCCTCTCGGTGGCGACTCCGGTGTGGCCGATGTTGCCCCGGTAGTAGTCGACGTGGGCGGGGGGGGCGGCGGCCACGTCGCCCGGAGCCTGCGCCCTCGCGGGCAGGGCGCTCGTGGCCAGAAGGAGGGCGGCGAAGCACCCCTGGGTTATGGTCGGCATGTTGCGTTGTTCCTCATGGCGGCACCCTCGCCGCCTTCGTGGCCCCGGTGCGCCCTAGCGGCGGCGCTTCTCGTCATCGCGCCACTCCGGCTCCGAGCCGGAGAACCCCGAGTTTTTCCACAGCTTCTCCAGGCGGCGGCGCTCCTGCCAGTCCTTCCACCGGCCCGCCAGGTCCAGCGGGCTGCGCCCGCGCCGCGAACCGTCCGGCGTGGTCTTGGTGCGGAAGGCGGGCCGGGAGGCACGGGAGTCCATCCGCAGGTCCGGCCCCCGGAACGAGGCCGAGGGGGGGCCGTAGGAGGAGCCGTAAGAGCCGACGCCCGCCCAGGGGCGCGCGAAGCGGACATACAGGTAGGCCGCCGCGATGCCGCCCAGGGCGAACAGCCCCAGGATCGGCCCCAGCGCGTTCGGGTTGCCGTAGGTCAGGTAGGTAAAAGCGGTTACGCCGACAGCAAGGTAGCGCGCGCGGACGGGGAAAAAGTAGACCTGAATCTGCTGCTCGGGGTTCAGCATGCAGAAGGCAACGATCAGGCCGGTCAGCGGCAGGAAGACGTCGTTGAGCGGCCTGATGTCGTGCCGCAGCAGCAGGCCGCCGGCGAGCAGTGAGAGCGACGAGGCCAGCGTGACCGCGAAAAAGAAGACGGCGAAGCGCGCGCTGCCCCAGCTCCGCTCCAGGCTGCCGCCGGTCAGCCAGAGGAACACCCACGAGATGACCATCAGGATCGAGAAGGCGGGTGACGAAACCAGCGGATACGTCAGCAGCGTCCACGGCGCGTGGGCCATGTTCGACAGGTCGAAGACGCCGTAGTTCGCCAGGAGCAGGACGATGCGTGGGGAAAAGAAGCCTGCCAGGAAGGTAGCGATGTTCGCGGCCAGCAGCGCCAGGGTCACGGGCGTCCCGCCGCGCCGCACGAAGTCGCGCAAATTATCGAGGGGCGAATTCGGGGTGTTGTAGCGCATCCGGCTCTGCTTTCCGTGCGGGGGCGTCTTGGGGCGGCCTGCTCAGGCCGAGCCGCCGCCTTCGGCACCTGGTAGTACCGAGATTATAGCATTTTTTCGCCAGATTTTTCAGTAGCCCGTGGAGGAACGCGGCTCAGAACCCGCCCCGCACCGCGTGCCCGATACCCCCGTCCGTCAGGGTGGCCCGTCGCCTCCGGCGGCGGGCCGGGTTCCTCACGCGGCGGCCAGGGCGGGGGCCTGACGGGCCGCGACGCGCTGGGTGATCAGCAGCGAGACGCAGGCCGCCGCCACCCCGCACCAGAAGGGGGCGTGGTAGCCGAAGCGCTGCCACAGAAGGCCGCCGGAGATGGGGATGACGACGGCGGCGATGTGGTTCATGGTCTGGCCCATCGCCAGCGACGGCGTCATCTCGCCGGGCCGGACGATGCGGCTGAGGTACGTCGTGATGCTGACCCCGAACGAGAACAGGATGCTGTCGACGACCCAGAGCACTTGCAGCACGGCGGTGCCCGCCGCCAGGGCGTAGCCCGCGAAGGTCAGCGCGATGGCGGCGTAGTAGAACGTCATCGTCGGGCGCTCCCCGACCCGGTCGATCAGCCGCCCGACCGGCGCGGCGACGGTGAACGAGAGGGCGGCGTTGACCAGCATCAGCGTCGCGATCTGCGGCAGCGGCACGTGCCGGGCTTCCACCAGGGCGAACAGCGCGAACGTCGAGAATATCTGCCGCCGGCAACCCTCCAGGAACGTCAGCCCGTAGAACAGCCCGTACTCGCGCCGGAACAGCAGCCGGGGCCGGTTGTGGGTCGTGGACGCCCCCGAGAGCGGCAGCAGGCACAGCCCGCCCGCCAGGATGAACGCGGCGGCGATGGCGAAGAAGGCGGGGTAGGGGACGTGCCCCGCCGCGGGGCGGACGAACAGAAACGCCAGCACGGTGGCCGCCGCGCCCACCGCGCCCATGCGCCCCAGGTGCCGCCCGCCCTCCTGTCCCGCCGCCAGGGCCAGCGGGATGGCGCTCGACGACGTGAACCACTGGTGCATGAAGACCGACCAGAAGACGGTGACGGCCACCAGGGCGGCGAACGAGTGGACGGAGCCGGTCAGGGCAACCCCTCCGGCACTCAGGCACAGGCACAGGGCGGCGATGCGCCCCTCGGCGAAGCGGGCCACGGCGGCGGCGATGACCACGGCCAGCAGGCCGGGTATCTCGCGCGACGACTCCAGCGTCCCCATGCCGACCGGCCCGACGTGCAGGCTCCCCGCCGGATCGGTGATGAAGTTGATGAAGACGGCCCCATAAACCGCGAAGCCGAAGCCGAACAGGAACACGGCGACGGAAAACAAGCGCCAGTCGCGCCGGAGAACGGTGACGGTAGGGGCCGAAGCATTGCGGGAAGACAGGGACATCACACTCAGTATACCATTTACACGTTTCATCGGGCATCGGCCTGTGCATGACGCAGCAAACACATGAATTGGCATGATCCTTGCAAGAGAAAACAGCAGCAGTATGCTTACGACCCGGAGAGACAGACGATGCAGTCGCCCTCTATGACATCCTCTAAGCCGCCGAAGAGCGGTATCCGCCGAACGTCGAGAAAGGTATCTGGACCCATGGCTCTGATTCGTACCGGCCACAGCGCCGCCCGCACCGGGCGCACAAGCTTCGTCCCCGGCGGCCTTGCCTGCGCGGCCGCCGCGCCGCGCCTGTTCTTCGTGCCGATTCAGCTTCAGCTCTCTGCCACGCTGAAGTTCGCCGGCTCCCACCCCCCGCCCCGCCCGTCTGCCGCGTAGGTACGGGCCGCCCACACCAAGCCCGCCGCAAGCCGCTCCCGGCCTGCGGCGGGTTTCTCGCCGTCAAGTCCGACCGATTGACAAGCCGCGCGCCCACGTGCTACCATCACCGCATGACTGATTTTCTCCTGCGCGGCGGCCTGATCTACGACGGGACCGGCGGCCCTGCCCGGCGGGCGGACGTGGCCGTGACCGGCGACCGAATCACGGCGGTCGGCGACCTGTCCGGCCAGCCGGCCGGCCGGACGCTGGACGTGGCGGGGCTGGCCGTGTCGCCCGGCTTCATCGACATCCACACGCACTCCGACTTCTCGCTGCTGATCAACCGGCCCATGCGGAGCAGCCTGGCGCAGGGCGTGACGACGGAAGTCGTCGGCAACTGCGGCACCTCCATCGGCCTGGTGACGGCGGGGGAGAACTTCGCGCAGGAGCGGCGCTGGGCCGAGCGCGGCGGCACCGCCCTGGACTGGTCGCGCATGAGTGAGTTTCTGCGGCGCGTCGAGGACGGGGGCTTGGCGTGCAACGTCGCCACCCTGGCCGGGCACGGCACGATCCGCAAGGCCGTGCTGGGCTTCGCGGACCGCCCGCCCGATGCGGGTGAGCTGGACCGAATGCGCGCCCTGCTGGCGCGGGCGCTGGAAGACGGCGCGGTGGGCCTGTCCACGGGCCTGGAGTATCTGCCCGGCGGATACGCCTCGCACGACGAGGTGGCCGCCCTGGCCGCCGTCGCCCGCGACGCGGGCGGGTTCTATGCCACCCACATCCGCAACGAGGGCGATACGCTGGTCGAAAGCATCGAGGAGGCCCTGCGCGTCGCCGAGGCGGCCCGCATCCCCTTGCAGCTCTCGCACCACAAGTCCGAGGGCCGCGCCAACTGGGGCAAGCCGCAGGTGACGCTGCCGATGATGGCCCGCGCCCGCGCCCAGGGCCTGGACGTGCTGACCGACCAGTACCCCTACACGGCCTTTATGACCGGCCTGTCGGTGATTCTGCTGCCGCGCTGGGCCAACGACGGGTCGGTTGAAGACACCCAAGCCCGCCTGCGCGACCCCGATGACCGGGCGCGTATCCTTGCCGAGATCGCCCGGTCCGCTTGGGACTGGGAGACCGTCCAGATCGGCATCGCCCGGACCCGCCGGGAGACGCAGGGGCTGACGCTGGCTGAACTGGGCCGGCGCGAGAACAAGTCGCCCGCCGAGGCCGCACTCGATCTGCTCGTGGATGAAGAGGGCTGGGTCGCCGCCGTCCACTTCGCTATGTCCGAGGAGGACGTCGCGTTCATCCTCAGCGACCCCCACACCATGATCGGCTCGGACGGCGTGGCGAACGACCCCGCGAGCGAGCTGGCCGAGGACAAGACGCATCCGCGCTCCTACGGCACCTTCCCGCGCGTTTTGTCCCGCTACGTCCGCGACCGCCACGTCCTGCCGCTGCCCGAAGCCGTCCGGCGCATGACAAGTCTCCCCGCCTCGCGCCTCAAACTCTCCGACCGGGGGACCCTGCGCGTCGGCGCGAAGGCCGACATCACCGTCTTCGACCCCAATGCCGTGCAGGACGTGGCGACGTTTGACGAGCCGCACCAGTTCCCCGCCGGCATCCCCTACGTCCTCGTCAACGGACGGCTGGCCCTCGACAACGGCGTCCAGATGGATGTCCTGTCTGGCCGGGTACTGCGCCGCGCCGGCTGACCGTGCCGGGGCTGTGGGAGGCCCCGGCGGAGCAGCACCCTTCGGGTGAGGATGCTTTTAGCGGTATTAAATTTTGGTAATCATATACTTGACTAACCTGCATCCATCGGGCATAATGAAGGCATGGCAAACGACCTTACAGCCCCCAAGACTTTACTGGAAGCCATCAAAGTTTATTCCGACCCCAAAGCCTGCTTTGATCTCATGTTGGAGATACGCTGGCCGAAGGGCGTTACCTGCCCGCGCTGTACATTTGAGCGGGTGACGCTGTTCGCCAATCGCCCGATGTTCAAGTGTAATGCCTGCAAGAAGCAGTTCAGCGTCAAGGTCGGAACCATCTTTGAGGATAGCCCGCTCGGTCTGGAAAAGTGGCTCCCTGCCCTCTGGCTTCTGGCGAACTGCAAGAACGGTATTAGCTCTTGCGAAGTGGCCCGCGATTTGGGTGTGACGCAGAAGACGGCGTGGTTCGTGCTTCACCGTATTCGCCACGCCATTAAGCAGGGCAGTATCGAAAAGATGGGCGGGCCGGTGGAAGCCGACGAGACCTTTTTCGGCGGCCTAGAGAAGAACAAGCATGAAGACAAGACACTGAAACGGGGGCACGGCTCGGTCGGTAAGACTATCGTGATGGGCGTCTTAGAGCGGGCGGAAGGTGAAGAAGCCAAGTCCCAGGTTCGCGCCAAAGTCATTCAGGAAACAAGCAAAAAGACCCTCCACGTGGAAATCCGCAAGGAAGTATCTGCATTCTCCGAACTCTATACGGACGCTTGGAAAGGCTATCGCGGGCTGACGCCCGGATACATACACGAATTCGTTGACCATGCCGTGAACTACGCTTTAGGGCAGGTTTACACAAACGGACTAGAGAACTTTTAGGCGTTGCTGAAACGGTGCTTGAAAGGCACGTACGTTAGTGTGCAGCCGTTCCACTTGTACCGCTATCTTGACGAGGAGGTTTTTCGGTTCAACAGCCGCGCCTACTGTGGCCGTGACCGCTTTATGATGGTGCTCGGCTCGGTTGATGGGAAGCGGCTTACCTACAATGAACTGACGCATCCCTACAAAGTGTATTATACGGAGGTTATGCCAAGGTTTCACATTATTTGGGGTGTGGCCCAGCAAACATAAAGATCAATATGCCCTTCTGGGCTTCACTTTCCCATTCCGGTTCAGCCGGTACGCCTGCTTCACGGCGTTTAATCGCATCGAGTATGTCTCGGCGCGTCCAGATTTTGTAATAGATGCGCTGTTGATTGGGAAGTGTCCGGTACTCGTGATTGCAGTGAAACTCACCTTTTAGGTGCTTGATCGTCCCTGGCGGGTGGTCATGGCTATACGGCTGTTCGGAAAGAAGGCGCTCGGCTTCTGCGAACGCCTCTTGTTCAGCCGCCGACCGATTTTTGAGTCTGTTCCAGTATTGTTCGACTTTCGCATCTTTCCGTATCAGCCAGGTAGCCAATCGGCGACTCCCTTGCGTCCCCCAATCGCTTCCTGTAAGTCTTTGGCAAGAGTGGGATGATCGTAAAGTTGCGCCGTTGCAGCCCAATCCGAAATAGCGTCTAACAAACGGCGTAGATCATGGGCTTCCACCGCCCCCCGGAAATCTTCAAAGAGTTCACTCTGATAATCGTCGGGGATTAAGTAGAACGCGGCCAAAATATCCACCATCGGATCAGAGGTTAGTGTCATCGGTTCCTCTGCGCTCATCGGAGAGTGCAGACCCCCTCGATGATATGAACACAGCAGAGCCTCAATGTCGTCTTGAGCCTCACGAAAGGAGGCCGAGAGGGGGGGCAATCCCGCAAGGGAATTGTAGCCGGATAAGCCAACCATTTGGGAGGCCTTCGCTTTTGACGACTCGAACCCGCCCCGCCTACTCTGTATATAGTGAAGCGCTTCGTGGTTAAAGTCATTCAATGTGTCACGGCGAAGGTCCGACCTGAGCGGTGACACCGCTGGGTTCACTGTTGGCATCAATTCTACTGTTGGCATCTTGTGGTTTCTCTGCTAGTCACGCTTCAGGCGGGTTTTCATCGGATGCGGTTTCGTCGGACGGAGGATAGAGTTCGCTGAATGCCTTGCCAAGTTCCTCTGAGTCCCCCGCGTAAAGGTTTGGAGTGCGGTTCATGTAGGCTCGCCGGAAGAGCTTTGCCCGTCTCTCCAGAAAATCAACCATTCTCATGTACACGTCATGCGTCATAACTACACGAACGCGCTCCTTAGTAGTGGGTTCCCCACGCGCATGAAAGTCTTCTCGGAATGTCAGCGAAATCTCACTGGCACCGATGTCCACATAAACGTCGTTCACATAAACGCTTGGTACGTCTGAAATTGCTGCGCCCTCAAAGGATTTGTCAGCCATTTTTGGCCTTGCCTTTTTCCACCTTGCGTTCCATCTTCTCGTCTTTCATCGTTGCGTCCACGTACTCTCTGGGGACGCCAACGACGCGCCGTAGGGCAGCCTTGAACCTCTGAAAGTCGCTCTCCGGGTTTTCGCTGATGTAGAGGATGGAGGGTTTAACGGCGGCTCGATCTGCCATTCGGCCTGCCTTTCGAGACGGTTCTATGAACATTTTTCATGATTATAATACGGCGGCACCGTATCTGTCAATGGCTCATACCACTATAACGCAGAATTAGCCGCCTGTGTTCCATACCTGGTTAAATTGTAGGCAGACAGGCGGGCATTCAGCACGGCGGAAGTGCCGGGTTAGTCAAGTATATAATTACCTGAATTTTCACCCGCCAGGGCGCTATCCTGCCGGGGCCTCCCACAGCCCCGGCATACGCCCGTCAGCGTCTGATGACCGCCCCCGCGCCCTCTTTCTTCAGCGCGGTGATGCGCTTGGCGAGCTGGAGGCCGGCCTGACTCTGGGCGGCGCTGGACCGGCTCGACGGCATGGTGTTCTGCCGCACCAGCTCTAGCGCTTCAATGGCCGTGTCCCGGTCTCCCGTCAAGCGCAGTGCTTCCCGGTCGGCGTCGCGCAGCCTATTTTCGCTCTGCTTCGTCGTGCCAAAGACGCTGATGAACATCGCGGCGATCAATGCCACCATGAGGGAGATCGACAGCGCGAAGTAGTGGAGGGGGTCCAATTGTGTCACCCCGACCAGGCCGCCGAGCACGACCACGACCGTCAGAAGGCTGACGATCTTGCCCCAATCGCGCGTCCGGCCCAAGGCCGCCTGGGAGGCCAGCAGGAAGCGCATCTGCTCGGGCGAGGCGATCTCGGTCAGCTTCTGCGAGACGACGACCCGCCCGCTCGGCCCGCCCTCCACGAACGCATAGGTCTTCGCCCGTGCGCTCTGCTCGACGACCACTTCGGCGGGCGGCAGGCCGGGCGCGGCGACGAGGTGCCGGGCCGCGTCGGTCAGCGCAGCGTCGGGCGCTAACGTCGTAAACGCCTTGCGCTGCCGGCTGAAGTAGAGACCGATGGGGATAATCAGCAGCAGCGGGATCAGGCGGACCGCCCCGCCGGCGAACCGGGCCGGAAGCCAGGCAAGGCCCCCCGCGAACACCGCGATCGCACCCCCGCACATGAGTATAGGGATCGCGGCCCCCCAGAGCGCCTCCCGCTCGCGCAGCGCGCGCTCCCCGTCGGACATCGCCGACGCGGGCACGGCCCCCTCCGGTCCATACAGGCGCACCGCCATCCGCTGCCCGTTCCACAGGGTTGAACTCGCCGTCGTCAATACAACAACGAACCATGCGGAGAACAGCAATCCGTCGCCGTCGCCCGCCCGGCCAAGCCAGACGTCGTTGATGCCATGCAGCGGGGGGAGATGGCCCATCGAAAAGATCATCCAGCCGACCAGGCCGACGGCAACGGGTGCGCTGCTGATGCCGTCGAAGCGCTTGCGCCCCTGCCGCTCCGGGTCCCGCGTGTGCGCCCACCGGACGGCGGCCACCTGGGCGACCAGGCCGAGGGCGGGGATAAAGAGCAGGGGAAGCAGCAGCGGCCAGAGGTCGCCCGGCGCGACCGCGCTGCTGACCTGGAGGGTCGCGCGTGGGCGCATGGTCTTCAGGGAGTACAAGCGGTCGCCGTTGTAGTCGGCGAAGGGGGCCGGCAGCCCGGCGCAGGAGGCACCGACCGGGAGGTGCAGGCCGGGGTGCGGCTTCCACCCCGCCCGGCGCAGTCCGTCGCCCAGCGCAGCGAGGGGAACGATGTTGGTGGCCTGCCACGCTCCGAGGCGGCCCCGGCGCAGGGACGTGTGCACGGCGACCCACGGGATGCGGTCGGTCGGGGACGACCATTCGACCGGCTGGGACCGGAGCGGTGTGGCCGAGACCGTTGATTGGAGCGCCTGGATGAGCGCCTGTGGCGGCACGGAGGGATTGGCGATGAGCAGCACGTCAGTGCTCGCCCCGCCCGCCGTGACCATGAGATAGGCCTCTTTGTCGCCGGGCAGCGGGGCGAGCATCCAGCTCAGGGACCTGAAGACGAGGGGCCGGGCGGCCTGCTGCTGCGCCCGCGCGGGGAGGCCGCACCCGAGGCCGAAGAAAAATGCCAGGGCCAGGGTGAGGCGGGTCCGCTCGCGTTGTCTGTGCATGACGGCTTTCTCTACTTGCGAATCAGTGCGATAGGGGCCTGAGCGGGTTGCCGGCCTCCAAGGCGAGCAGGGCGGCGAAGCGTCGTTTGAGGGCTTCATCCGACGACGCCTCCAAAGTGTGCGCCAGGACCACGCTCTTGACGAGCCGGACGAAGCGGAGCCGGCGGACGTCCTGGAGGTCGTCGCTGTCGATCTCGGTCTTTCGGAAGCGGCGGTAGGCGCTGGCCGTGCGTCCCTCGCCGGAAAGCTTCAGCGCGTCCGACAGCCCGCGCAACGCGGCCAATTGTGCCCTGCCCGCCCAGCGGCAGACCTGGGAGAAGGGGACCTGGAAGACGTCGGCCTCGGGCGTCTTGACGAAGCGGCGCAGGAAGACGTCCGAGGTGCAGACCGGCGTGTCAATCGAGTCGTCGTGGATCAGCGCGTAGGCGAAGGCCTCGTTCATGCCGACCCGGCCGTCGCCGTCGTAGTCCGCCCCGGTCACGGGCCGCCCCAGCCGGTCCGTGCCGCTCAGGGCGGCGAAGAAGTAGCCGGTGAAGTCGTGGTAGTCGGCCTCGTTGACGTTGGGCGTGCAGCCCGCCGCGGGCCGCTGGGCGACGCTGGCGAAGAAGCCGCACAAATGGCGCGGGGCGAGGAGGGCGTGGGGGTCGGCGTTCTGGAACAGGAGGTTGCCGAAGCTGCCGGAGAAGCACTGCACCATGATGACGGTTACGGGGACGGCGGGCGGGATTCTGTTCAAGACCCCGGCCAGGTGCCTGACGCTCAGGTCGTCCCCGCCCCACATGTCGTAGCTGTTGTCGGCGTCGTCGCCCGCTGGGGACGGGCTGCCGTGCCCGGTGAAGTAGAGCAGCAAGGGCGCAGGACGCCCCAACGTCAGCGCCCGCGCCTGCGAGTCGAAGTCCCGCAGCCTGTTCGGCGCGTCCAGAGACGGGAGCCGCGGGGCGCGGTATCTGCTGCCGCCGTTTTTGTCCTCGTAGAGGACGTCTTTAGCCTGGGGATTGCCGTCCGCGAACAGAACGCGCGCTGTGGCACCGGGGGGCAGCAGCCGGGCAACGTAGCGGACGTTGCTCTCGATCGCCACCTGGTTGTGCGCGAGGTCCGGCCCGCTCCCGGCGATCAGCACACGGAGCGCCGGCAGGGGATCGTCGCCGGCCCGGCTGGGCGTCCCGATCACGCCCGAGCCTGTCCAGAGCAGGAGCAAGGAAAAGGCCAATCCCAGCGTCGGTTTCATGTCTCGCGGCTTTCCAACGGATGCGGCTTTAGCACTTCGTCAGCACCTCGCCGGCGTGAGTGGCGCTAAGGGAATCTCTGCCGGGATTATACCTTCGGGGCAGGCTTTTCCAGGAGGGCCAAGGCCAGCACCTCGTCGGCGTGGGAGACGCACTCGAAGGTCATCTCGGCGCGGATGTTGCCGGGCAGATCTTCCAGGTCTTTCTCGTTCTCGCGGGGCAGGAGGATCGTGCGGATGCCCGCGCGGTGGGCGGCCAGGACCTTCTCTTTTAGCCCGCCGATGGGCAGGACGCGCCCGCGCAGGGTGATCTCGCCGGTCATGGCGATGTCCTTGCGGACGGGCCGGCCCGTCAGGGCCGAGGCCAGCGCGGTCGCCAGCGTGATGCCCGCGGAGGGGCCGTCCTTGGGGATGCCGCCGGCGGGGACGTGGACGTGGATTTCGAGCCGCTCGTTGAAGTCGTCGTCCAGCCCCAGGCTTTCGGCGCGGGAGCGGACGAACGACATGGCGGCCTGCGCCGACTCCTTCATCACGTCGCCCAGTTGGCCCGTCAGGATCAGGCGGCCATCTTTCCCCTTCATCGGCGAGACCTCGATGGAGATGACGTCGCCGCCGCTCTCGGTATAGACCAGGCCCGTCGCCGCGCCCACCTCGTCCAGCTCCTCCATGACCCCGTAGTGGTGCTTGCGCTGGCCCAGAAACTCGCGTATCTCGGCGGGGCCGATGGTGACCGGGTCCGTGCTGCCCTGGGCGACGCGGCGGGCGACCTTGCGGCAGAGCGACGCCAGTTCGCGCTCGAAGCCGCGCACACCCGCCTCGCGCGTGTGCTCGCGGATGATGCGCCGGACCGTGGCAGTGGGGATGACGATCTGCTCGGGCGTCAGGCCGTGGTCTTTGATCTGTTTGGGGATCAGGAAATTTTCGGCGATCTGGACTTTCTCGTCCTCGGTGTAGCCCGTGAAGCCGATCACCTCCAGGCGGTCCCGCAGGGCAGGCGGGATGGGGTCCAGCAGGTTCGCCGTGGTCAGAAACATCACCTGAGACAGATCGAACGGCACTTCCAAGTAGTGGTCCGAGAACTCAGCGTTCTGGGCCGGGTCCAGGGCCTCTAAAAGAGCCGAGGACGGGTCGCCGCGCATGTCCGACCCCATCTTGTCGATCTCGTCGAGCATGAACACGGGGTTGCGCGTGCCTGCCTGTTTGAGGCCCTGCAAGATGCGGCCCGGCAGGGCACCGATGTAGGTGCGGCGGTGGCCGCGAATCTCGGCCTCGTCGCGGACGCCGCCCAGGCTGACGCGCACGAACTCGCGGCCCAGGGCGCGGGCGATGGACTTGCCCAGGCTCGTCTTGCCGACGCCGGGTGGGCCGACGAAGCAGATGATCGGGCCTTTGAGCGTCCCGGCGAGCTGGCGCACGGCCAAAAACTCTAATATCCGCTCTTTGACCTTGGGCAGGCCGTAATGGTCTTTGTCCAAGATGGCCTCGGCGGCGGCGACGTCCAGCGTCTCCTCGGACGTCTTGGACCAGGGCAACGCCAGAAGCGCGTCCAGATAGTTGCGGATGACCGTGCCCTCGGGGACGCCGAACGGCGTCTTCTCCAGCCGGTCGATCTCCTTCATCGCCCGCTCCGCTACGGCCTCGGGCATCCCGGCCTCCAGCGCCTTGGCGCGGTATTCGTCCACCTCGCCCCCGCGCTCGTCGCGCTCGCCCAGTTCCTGCTGGATAGCTTTAAGCTGCTCGCGCAGCAGGAACTCGCGCTGCGTGTCGCCCATTTCCTTCTCGACGCGGCTGCGGATGTTCTTCTGGATCTGGAGTATCTCGGCCTCTTTGGTCAGCAACAGGCTCAACTTTTGCAGCCGCTCCTGCGGGTCCAGCGTCTCCAAAAGCTCCTGCTTGGTCTCGACGCGCAGCGAGGGCAGGTGCCAGGCGACGTGGTCGGCCAGCGCGCCGGGGTCTTCGAGGTTCAGCAGCGTGACCACGATCTCGGGGGGGATGCTCTTGCCCGTGGCCGCGATCTGCTCGAACTGGGCCGCGACCGAGCGCATCAGCGCCTCGGCTTCGAGCGGCTGGACCGTGGCGGGCGGCAGCCGCTCCAGCCGGACGCGGTAGCACGGCTCGGTTTCGAGCCACTCGGCGACCCGGACGCGCTCCTTGCCTTCCAGCATGACGCGCACGGTCCCGTCGGGGACTTTGAGTATCTGGATGATCTCGGCGACGATGCCAATCTCGTGCAGGTCGTCCGGCTCGGGGTCCTCGGTGGCGACCTGCTTCTGCGCGGCCAGCAGGATGTGCTCACTGCCGGCCATCGCCTCGTCCAATGCCCTCACGGACTTCTCGCGCCCGACGAAGAGCGGGAAGATGATGCCGGGGAAGTGGACGTTGTCGCGGATGGGCAGTAGGGGGAGCGTGTCGGGGAAGGCGGCGGGGGCGGGCGTCTTCGATGACGCCCGCCGGCCCCCGGTGCGTTTCGCGCGGGGCGCGGCGGTGGTTAGGGCCATGGGTGAAAAGTCGTCCTGTCAATGGGAAAGGCGGGGAGGGAAGAACCTCACCCCGCCGCAAGCGGCGGCCCTCCCCTTCAAAAAAAAGAGGGTGCGGAAGTGTCTTTTCAGGCTGCCTTCTCCGCGCGGAAGGAGAAGGGCGGGGATGAGGTTCCTCGGTCAGCTCACGAGGCCGCGCGCAGCGCGGGGGTGAGCGGGGCGACGCGCGCTCGGACCATCTCGCCGGTGATGACGACCTTCTGGACCTCGCGCTGAGACGGCGTCTCGTACATGATGTCCTGCATGACGTGCTCGATGATCGTCCGCAGGGCGCGCGCGCCCGTCGAGCGCTTGATGGCCTCGTCCGCGATGGCGTGCAGGGCGTCCTCGGTGAAGCGCAGGTCCACGCCGTCGAACTCGAAGAACTTGCCGTACTGCTTCACCAGGGCGTTCTTCGGCTCGGTCATGATCGACACCAAGGCATCGTGGTCCAGAGCGCGCAGCGTCGTGACCACGGGCAGGCGCCCGATGAACTCGGGGATTAATCCGTAGCGCAGCAGGTCCTCGGGCAAAACGTGGGCGAGCAGGTCGCCGGCCCGCCGGTCGCGCTTGCTCTCGATGGCGGCCCGGAAACCCAGCGACTTCTGGTTGATCCGCCGCTCGATGGTCTCCTCCATGCCCTCGAACGCCCCGCCGCAGATGAACAGGATGTTGGTCGTGTCGATCTGCACGTAGTCCTGCTGGGGGTGCTTGCGCCCGCCCTGGGGCGGGACGTTCGCGACCGTGCCCTCGAGAATTTTAAGTAGGGCCTGCTGGACCCCCTCGCCGGACACGTCGCGCGTGATGCTGGGGCTGTCCGACTTGCGCGTGATCTTGTCGATCTCGTCGATGTAGATGATGCCGCGCTGGGCGTTCTTGATGACGGTCTGGATGTCCTCGCCGTTGTCCGCCGCTTGCAGCAGCTTGAGCAGGATGTTTTCGACGTCCTCGCCGACGTACCCCGCCTCGGTCAGACTGGTCGCGTCGGCGATGGCGAACGGGACGTTGAGTATCTTCGCCAATGTCTGCGCGAGCAGCGTCTTGCCGCTCCCGGTCGGCCCGAGCAGCAGGATGTTGCTTTTTTGCAGTTCGACGTCGGACGAGGGGACGTTGATGCGCTTGAAGTGGTTGTAGACGGCGACGGCCAGGGTCCGCTTGGCCTGGTCCTGGCCGACCACGTACTGCGAGAGGATGCGGTAGATGTCTTTGGGCTTGGGGATGCTGCCCAGGGCGCTGACATCATCGGCGGGGCTGGTGTCCCCGCGGATGATCTCGTTGCACAGGTCCACGCATTCCAGGCAGACGCCGCCGTGGACGCCGAGGATCAGCTTCTTGACCTGCTCGCGGCCCTTGCCGCAGAGCAGGCACCGGCTGTCGTTGCGCTCGCTTCCGATTCTCGCCATGTCCGTCCTTACCGGGGTGGGTTCCCTACCGCGACAGCGTGTTGTCGATGATGCCGTATTCTACGGCCTCCGAGGGGATCATCCAGAAGTCGCGGTCCATGTCCCGCGAGACCTTGGAAAACTCCTGCCCGCAGTTCTCAGCGATGATCGAGGTCAGCCGCTCCACAAAGGACATGTGCAGGCGCATGGAGATCTCCATGTCCTTGGGCGTCCCCTGGTATGCGCCGCTGCCCTGGTGGATCATGATGCGCGAGTTGGGCAGGGCGGCCCGCTTGCCCTTGGTCCCGCCCGAGAGCAGGACCGCACCCATCGAGGCGGCCATGCCGACGCACGTGGTGGCGATGTCGGGCTTGATGTGCTTCATCGTGTCGTAGATCGCCAGGCCCGCCATGACGTCGCCGCCGGGCGAGTTGATGTAAACCTCGATGTCCTTGTCCGGGTCTTCTTTCTCCAGGAACAAAAACTGCGCGACGATGATGTTCGCCATCGTCGGGTGAATCTGGTCGCCGATGAAGACGATCCGGTCCTTCATCAGCCGTGACCACAGATCATAGGCGCGCTCGCCGCGCGGGCTTTGCTCGACGACGGTCGGTATCCAGGTCATTCGGTCTCCCCTTCCAGCGTCGCCGCCGGCGCGTCGATCTCTTCGACGATGCCGGCGTCATCTTCGGCACTGTCTTCGGCACTGTCTTCGGTTTCCAGTGCGCTGTCCGCGAGGACGACCTTGTCCTCGATTATGGCGGATGCCCGCAGAAAGTCCAGGACTTTTTTGGCCTGCGCCCTGTTTTGCAGGGCTTCCATGCCGCCATTGCCTTCCAGCACGGCGCGGACGGCGGCGGGCGAGGTGCGCTCCTGCTCGGCGCGCTCGGCCAGGGCCGCGTCCACGTCGGCCTGGGTCAGCGTCAGGGTCTCAATCTCGGCGACTTTGCCCAGCAGCAGGCCGACCTCGATACGCTTGCGGGCCGCCCCGGCGAACTCGGTCACGAGCTGCTCGCGGGTCTTGCCGACCCGCTCCAGGTACTCGTCCAGGCTAACGCCTTGGGCCTCGATCCGGCCCATCAGCTCGCGCACCTCGTCGTCCACCTCGGCCTCGATCAGCACGGGCGGGTACTTGATGGTCGAGCCGGCGATGATCTGGTCGATCATGCGGCTGTCGGTCTCGCTCTCGGACGAGGCCAGCAGCGACTTCTCCATGTCGGCCCGCATCTCCGACCGGAACACGTCCACCGTCTCGTAGCGGCCGTTGGAAAGCTTCTTCGCCAAGTCGTCGTCCAGGTCGGGCACCTGCTTCTCGTGGACCTGATTGATCTTGACGGTAAACTCGGCCTCCTCGCCGGCAAGCTCCGTGTCCGGGTAATCCTCGGGGTAGGTCAGCGTGAACGTCTTCTCGTCGCCCGTGTTCATGCCGATGAGCTGATCGTCGAAGCCGGGGATGTTGTCCGCGCCGATCTCGATGATGGTGGGCCGGCTCTCGGACGCCTCGGGGCGCAGGTCAACCAAGGCGGAAACGTCGGCGGCCACGAGGTCACCCATCTGGGCGGCGCGCTCGACTACGGGGAAGTCGGCGGCACGCTCGCGCATCTTCTGAATCTGCGTCTCGACGTTCTCGTCGGTCAGCTCGTACTTGGGGCGCTCCACGGTCATGCCGGTGTACGGGCCGAGATCAACCTCGGGGCGCAGCGGGACCACGGCCTTGAAGACGAACGGCGTGGCGGACAGCTCAAGCTGCACCAGTTCCAGTTTGGGCTGGGCGAAGGGGCTGACGCCCTCCTGCTCCAGCGCCTCGGCATAGGCCGGCTCGACCAGAATCTCAGCCGCGCGCTGGCGGACGTCGGCGTCCGGGATGCGCTGCTTGACGAACGACAGGGGGGCCTTGCCCTTGCGGAAGCCGGGGACGCTGACGTGCTTGGAATACTCGCGGTAGGCGCGGTCCACGGCCTGGACGACCTTGTCGGGCGCGACTTCGATGGTGAGGGCGACCTGGCAGGGGTCGATGTCCTCTTTGGTCACCTGCATAGTGGTTGTGCTGCTCCTGTGCTTGGGCGTTGGCTTTTCGGGCGTCGGGTGAAACGGGAAAGGCTGATTTCTCTGAGTGAGAGTGTACCACAGCGGACGGAAGAAGTCAACGAAAAGCGGCACCGGCGCGGGCAGCCCCGCTCTCGTTGCGCGGGCGGGTCGGGTACAATAGCGCAAGAGCAAGCACCGCAAACAGAAACTGCGCGGCGCTCAGGTGACCAGCACCGCGCCGCCCGGCACTGGAAATGCCGGGCTACCCATAGAAAGCCCCTCCGGGGCTGAAGAAGCGCGGGCGGAGGCTGTTCTTGATCTATATCCTCAGTGCCGAAGGCACTTCCTCCGGGTAGCCCGGCACTTCCAGTGCCGGGGCTTGGAGTTCTCTAGAAAACCGCCCCGCCATGAAGACACGCCCGATGACGAAAACGGCCCGCCTCGCCGCCTTCTTTGCACCCGCCGCCCTGCTGGCTCTGTCCGCCCTGCTGACCGGCGGCGCGGCCAAGCCCGCGACCGTTCCGGCGGCTGCGTCGGCGAGCGCGCCCGCAGCCGCGCCGGTGGCGACGGGCCGGGTGGCGACCGTGTACCTATTTTTATCGACGCAGTGCCCCGTGTCCAAGGTCTACGCGCCCCGGCTGAACGCCCTGGCGCGGGACTACGCCGCGCGCGGGGTTAAACTCATCGGCGTGTTCTCCAACATGCAGGAGGGGCAGGCCGAGATGACGGCGTTCGCGCGCGCGGACGGCCTGATCTTCCCGGTCGTCCGGGACGCGGATGCTTCACTGGCCGCGCGGTTCGGGGCGGCGATGACCCCGCAGGCGTTCGTGGTCAATGCCCAGGGGCGGACCGTATATCAGGGGCGGGTGGATGACAGCGCGGACGCCTCGCTTGTCCATCACCGAGACCTGCGCGCCGCGCTGGACGCGGTGATCGCGGGGCGGGCCGTCGCGCGGCCCCGGACGGCCGCCTTCGGCTGCATCATCCGCCGCCCCGCCCCCACCGTGGCGTCCTCGCGGGTCACCTACACGCACGACGTCGCCCGCATCTTGCAGCAGAACTGCCAGACCTGCCACCGGGCCGGGCAGATCGGGCCGATGGCGCTGACGACCTACGCGCAGGCGGCGGCCTGGCGCGGCGACATCAAGCGCTACACGTCGTCGCGCCAGATGCCGCCCTGGAAGGCTGACGCGGGCCGAGGTGACTTCCAGAACGCCCGGCGGCTGACGGCGGCCCAGATTCAGACTCTCGCGCGCTGGGCCGATGCCGGTGCCCCCGAAGGGGAGGCGCGCGACCTGCCGCCCGCGCCGCACTTCCCCGAAGGCTGGGCGCTGGGCACGCCCGATCTGGTCCTCCAGCCGTCTCGGCCCTATCACCTGGCGGCGGACGGCGGGGACGTCTACCGCTGCTACGTCATCCCCACCGACTTCGCCCACGACCGCTACGTGTCCGCCGTGGACGTGCAGCCGGGCGAGCGCGCGGTCGTCCACCACGTCATCGCCTTCATCGACGGCCGGGGGGCTTCGGCCAGCCTCGACGGCCACGAGAAGGAGCCGGGCTATACGTCCTTCGGCGGCGTCGGGTTCACGCCGACCGGGGCACTGGGCGGCTGGGCACCGGGCATGACCGCGCACTTCCTCCCCGCCGGCGTCGCCACGCCGGTCCCCGCCGGGGCGCGGATCGTCTTGCAGGTGCATTACCACAAGGACGGCAAGCCCGAGACCGATCTCACCCGCGTCGGCGTCTACTTCGCCAAGGGCATGGTCGAGAAGTCGCTGCAAGTCATCCCGGTCATCCACGGCCTGCAAATCCCCGCCGGCGACGCGCACTACACCGTCTCGACTCTGTCTGTGCCGTCCCCCGTGGCCTACCACCTGCTGGCGGTGACGCCGCACATGCACCTGCTGGGCCACAAGATGGCCCTGACCGCCCTGCTGCCGGGCGGCAAACGCATCCCATTGGTCTCGGTCTCGGACTGGGACTTCAACTGGCAGTCCACCTACTACTACCGGCATCCGCTGGCCCTGCCCCAGGGGACGCGCGTCCTGATGACGGCGACGTATGATAACTCCGCAAAAAATCCGCGCAACCCGAACTCGCCGCCCAAGGCGGTGACGTGGGGCGAGCAGACTACTGACGAGATGTGCATCGCCTTTCTGCACTACACGCTGGACCGCGAACACCTGGCCGCTCGCGACGGCGGCAGCGGCGGGCCGGCCAAGGTGGCGAGCAAATGAGGCGCGGCAAAGCGAGCCTCGGTAAAGCGAGACGCGGCGCGCTGGCCCTGACCGGCGTGGCCCTGGCGCTGCTGGCGGCCCGCCCGTCGGGTGCGGACCCATCCGGCCCGTTCTCCTGGGGGGCAGTCCACGTCGCCGACGCCGGCTGGGGGCGCATGATCCGCCTGGCCCCCGGCCATTGGCTCTCGGTCGGCACCCTCTACCCCTCGCCGGCGACCCATCTGCTCCAGATCAAAGAAAGCCGCGACAACGCCCGCACCTGGAGCGTTCTGTCACAGGTCACGGAGCCGGGCCGCCGGATGGACAACGGCGAGCTGATCCAGCTCCCCGGCGGCGCGGTCCTGCTGACGGGCCGGTCGGTCGTCGATAATCAGTCGTTCCACCTGCCCGTCTACCGCAGCACGGACGGCGGCGCGCACTGGACCTACCTCAGCGGCATCGACGCCAACGACAGCGTCGCGAGCGCCAACCACCCGAGCCAGGGGCTGTGGGAGCCGCACTTCTTTTTGCTGCCCGGCGACCGCCTCGCCGTCGCCTACGCCAGCGAGAAGCACTCGGTCCAAGTCCCGGCCTACAGCCAGGTGTGCGCGGAAAAGGTCTCCGGCGACGGCGGCACGACCTGGGGGCCGGAGACTCTTTTGGCCGCCCAGCCCGGCGGGGGCGGTCTGCGGCCGGGGATGCCCGTCGTCGCGCGCATGGCCGACGGCCACTACATCGAGGTCTCCGAGATCGTCGGGGTGGGCAAGGCCGACGTCTACAGCAAGGTCTCGCCCGACGGCGTCCACTGGCCGGACGGGCTGGGCGATCCCATACCGTCCCAGCACGCCGGCCCGTGGGTGACGTCGCTGTCCGACGGGCGGCTGGTCGTCTCGTCCTGTGCCAACGAGATTTCGACCAGCGACGACTACGGCAAGACCTGGCACCTGACGTCCCCGCCCGCCTGGGACATCGGCTTTACGCTCTCGTTCCCGGCCATCTACCAGACCGGGCCGCGCGAGATCGCCGTGATGAACACCCACCGGGGCGTCAACATCCGCTTCGGCTCGTTTGCCCCGCGCCGTTAGCGCCGGGGTTGCGGGCAGGGGAAGGCCCCGCCCGCGTCGAACATCCCCCCACACATCCTATTTCCGTCAGGAGCAACAGACACTTGCAGCGCGCCAAACGACTCGGACTCATCCCCCCTTACCTTTTCGGCGAGATCGCCAAGCTGAAAGCCCAGGCGCTGGCCGATGGCCGCCCGCTGATCGACCTGGGCATCGGCGACCCGGACCAGCCGACGCCGGACGACATCATCGCCCATCTTGGCGTCTTCGCCCGCGACCCGACCACGCACCGCTACGACGAGACCAGCATGGGGCGGGGCGAATTTTTGGCGGACGTGGCGACGTGGTTCCGTCGCCGCTTCGGGGTCGAACTCGACCCGGCTTCAGAAATCCTGGAGCTGATCGGCAGCAAGGAAGGCCTGGCGCACACCTCTTGGGCCTTTATCGACCCCGGCGACGTCGCGCTCGTGCCCGATCCGGCCTACACCGTGGTCAAGGTCAACACGCTGCTGGCGGGTGGGACGCCCTTTGAGTTCCCGCTGCTGGCCGAGAACGGGTTCCTACCCGACTTCAACGTCATCCCCGGCGACGTGGCCGCCAAGGCCAAGCTGATGTACCTGAACTACCCTAACAACCCGACCGGGGCGGTGGCGACGCGGGAGTTCTTCCAGAAGGCTGTAGACTTCGCCCGCGAGACAAACACCCTGATCCTGCACGACTGCGCCTACTCCGAGGCGGGCTACGACGGGTATCTCGCGCCCAGCATTTTGGAGATCGACGGCGCGAAAGATGTTGCCATCGAGACGCACTCGCTCTCCAAGACCTTCAACATGACCGGCTGGCGCATCGGCTTCGCCGTGGGCAGCCCGGACGCGCTGCGCGCCCTGAATACGATCAAGGGCAACGTGGACTCCAAGCAGTTCTCTGCCATCGCGCTGACGGCGGGCTGGGCTTTGAACCACGCCAGCAACGACGCCGCCACGGCCATCCTCAAGCGCCGGCGCGACGTGCTGGTGGACGGCCTGAACCGGCTGGGCTGGAGCCTCGAAAAGCCCAAGGCGGCGTTCTACGTGTGGGCACCCGTCCCGCCCGGCCACACGTCGGCGACGTTCTCCCGCGAACTGCTGGAAAAGGCCGACGTTCTCGCCATCCCCGGCCTGGGCTATGGCCGGCACGGCGACGGCTACGTCCGCATGTCCCTGACGGTCAGCGGCGACAAGAACGGCGAGCTGCTGGAAGAGGCCGTGCGCCGCATCGAGAAGAACATCGCCTTGGACTGGTCTGGGAGCGTCGACGGGGCCGCCCTGCTAGGGGACGCCTCGGGGTAGGGGTTACAGAGCCGGGGGCTGCCCGCTCGATCATTCCGCCAATGAAACTCGAAGCCGTTTTCCTAGACCGGGACGGGGTGCTGAACCCGCACATCCCCGGCGGCTACCTGCTCGCCGCCGATGACGTCGTCGTACTGCCTCACGCCGCCCGTGCCGTCCGGCGGCTTAACGACGCCGGGCTGCCGGTCATCGTCATCTCCAACCAGCAGGGCGTCGGTAAGGGGCTGATGACATTGGATGGATTATACGCCATCGAGCGGCGCATGGGCGAGGCTCTGGCGCACGAGGCCGGGGCGAAGCTTACCCGCTGCTATTACTCCACGGAACTGGCAAGCGCAAACTCGCCGCGCCGCAAGCCCGCGCCGGGGATGCTGCTGGAGGCCGCGCGGGACTTCGGGCTGACCCTGGCGAACACGGTCTTCGCGGGCGACTCGCCGACGGACATCCAGGCCGGACACGCCGCCGGGGTGGGGAAAACGATATTACTGCTGTCCGGCGGGACCGAGTCTTATGCCGACAGAGACATGACGCCCGCGCCTGATCTAATTTTCGCCGACCTGGCAGGCATGGTGGATTGGCTTCTGGGGGGTAACGTATGATCCGCGCCACCGCGCCGGGCCGCTGCGGGCTGGTCGGCAACCCGACGGACATGTACGGCGGCAGCGTCCTGTCCTGCTCGACGCGCGAGCGGGCGTCGTGTACGCTCGAACCGGGCGGGGACGCGCTGACCATCACGGTCTCGGGGCACTCGCAGGCCCTGCGCTCACAACAAGACCTCGCCCTCCAGCCCGGCGACTTCCTGAACGTCGCCCGCGCCGCGCTGTCCGCTCTGGGCGTGGACCCGGCCCAGGCCGCCCCGTTCCGGCTCCAGGCCGAAACCGAGATACCCATGCAGGCGGGCCTGGCCGGCTCGACCGCCATCCTCGCCTGCATCATCGGCTGCCTGCTGGCGCATGGGGGCCAGACACTCAACCCCTACGAGACGGCGGAGCTGGTGCGCGCGACCGAGTACGACGTTCTGGGCATCGTGTGCGGCTTCCAGGATCACTCCATGGCCGTCTTCGGCGGCCTGAACTTTATGGATTTTCGGGGGAAGCGCAGCGACCAATCACCGAACGGTGAAACGCCGCTGGCGACAATCGAGCCGCTCTCAGGCCTTGTCGGCGATCTGCCGTTTGTTCTGGCGCATACGGGCGTCCGTCACCACTCCGGCGGCGTCCACACGACCCCGCGTGAGCGGTGGCTGCGCGGCGAACCCGCCGCCGTGGACGGATACGAAGAAGTGGCGCGGCTCGCCCGGATCGCCAAGCGTGCCCTGCTGTCAGAGGACTGGGATGCGCTGGCGCGGGCGATGACGCGCAACCACGCGGTCGTGCGGTACCTGGGCGGCAGCGGTGAGGCGAACGAGCATTTGATCGATGCTGCCCTGGGCGGCGGGGCGTTGGCGGCGAAGCTCGCGGGCGCGGGCGGCGGCGGGACGATCCTCGCCCTGACGCTGGACCCTGATCGAACGGTCGCCGCGCTGCAAGCGGCAGGCGCGGAGGCAATTTTATATCCAAAGCCAGGGCCGGGTCTGACGGTCAGCGGCGGGTAGGGATCCCCCCGTTTCGGACCCCCCGGCGGCGAGCCGCCGATCCTCCCCTGCTAGGGAAGGGCTTCAAGATGAGGACTGAAATCAGTAGCCTCTCCTGTCCGCACCGGACGCTATTATTTGTATCCCCTAACAGGGACACTCCGGGTTGCCGGTGCTTGGGGTGGCGAGAAACGAGTCGGAGTGGCTGCCTTTGCGGGCCGGGTACACTGTTCTTATGGAATATCCTCATTTAAGCCACCGCTCCCGTCGCCTGCGCGCGACGCCCGCCCTGCGCGCCATGGTGCGCGAGACGGCCCTGCGCGTGTCCGATCTGGTTGACCCCCTGTTTGTCATCCCCGGCGCGGGCCGTGATGTCCGCCCCATCGGTTCCATGCCGGGCGTCTCGCAGCTTTCCGTGGACGCCCTGCGGGCCGAGGCGGAGCGCATCTCCGCCCTGGGCATTTGCGCCGTGCTGCTGTTCGGGCTGCCCGAGGGCAAGGACGACGCGGCGAGCGGGGCGTATGCCGACGACGGCATCGTGCAGCGGGCGGTCCGGGCGCTCAAAGCCGACAACCCGGAGCTATTGGTCTTCACCGACGTCTGCCTGTGCGAGTACATGGCGCACGGGCACTGCGGCGTGGTCGAGGGCGAACGCATCCTGAACGACCCGTCGCTGGATTTATTGGCCCGGACGGCTGTCTCGCACGCGGCAGCAGGGGCAGACGTGGTCGCGCCCTCGGACATGATGGACGGGCGGGTCAGCGCGCTGCGGCAGGCCCTGGACGCGCAGGGGTTCGCGGACACGCCGATTCTTTCCTACGCCGCCAAGTACGCCTCGGCGATGTACGGGCCGTTCCGCGAGGCCGCCGACAGCGCGCCCGCGTTCGGCGACCGCCGGACGTACCAGATGGACGCGGGCAACCGGCGCGAGGCATTGAAAGAGGTGGAGCAGGACATCGCCGAGGGCGCGGACATGATCATGGTCAAGCCCGCCCTGGCGTTCCTCGACATCATCCGCGAGGTGCGGGACCTGACGCGGCTGCCGCTGGCGGCCTACAACGTCTCGGGCGAGTACGCGATGGTGAAGGCGGCGGCGGCCAGCGGCTGGCTGGACGAGCGCGCGACCGCTTTGGAAATATTGACGTCCATCAAGCGCGCGGGTGCGGACATCATTCTGACCTACCACGCCAAAGACGCGGCCCGCTGGCTGCGCGAGTGAGAAACAAAAAGGAGACGGCTATGAGTGATGCTGTGACCGAGAAGAGGGAATCGCTGCTGGCCTTTCTTCGCGACGAGGGATACCAGCCCCACACCGAGGACGGGGTCGAGATCGTCTTCAAGAAGGAAGGCCGCACGTATTTCACCGTCGCCGACGACGACCCGAATTACTTCAGCGTCTACTGCTTTATGAACTTCGAGTCGCATGTGGGCGACCGCCAGACCGGCCTGGAAGCGGCCAACAGCGTCAGCCGGTCGCTGAAGTCGGTCAAGGTGACGCTGCCGGACCCGGCCAACCCCCACCTGGTCAGCTTCGGCGTCGAGACCCTGCTGCCCGCCCCCGAAGCCTTCCGCTCGGTCTTCGCCCGCTCCCTCGAAGTGCTCGGCATCAGCATCGGGCGGTTCCTGGAGATCGCCGCCGCGCCCAGAGAGATGCCGAATTAAGGAGGGTAAGCCGATGAGTCGAACTGCGTGTGGTGGGGCGGCGCGCGCCTCAAAGAAGTACCTAGTCCGAGCCGGGGCGGCTAAAAATCCGCCGCTGATTGGTCCGATGACCGCCTCCATTCACGCTGCACCGGAAGCCTACAAGACAGTCCAAATCTTTGCAGCACCGGGCCTAGCGCGGCAGGTGACGCGCCCCAAAAAGAAGAGGCCGGTTTACTCCCTCCCCGTGACCGAACAGACGACGCGGGAAGCCCACATTCAGAGGTTCCGGCAGTGGGCGGAGAGCAACCCCCATGACACGCCCCATCTCTCTGACGAGGCAATCAGCCGCGCTACGATCTATGGAGAGCGTTAAGTGATAGACTGGCTCGCCGACTCGAACATCTGGCTGCGGAGTAGCCAACCAACCCATGCCATGTACCCCGCAGCCACGCGGGCGGTGGAGACGGTCCTGAAAGACGATGAGATTTACCTCGTCCCCCAGGTAGTCAACGAGTTCTGGCGCGTCGTCACATCGCCATTAAACCAGGAGCGGGGCGGCTTTGGCTGGGACCCTAGGATTGCCGATCTGAGAGTACAAGCGCTTGAGTTCAACTTCTCCATGAAGTGTGACAACGCGCAGGTGTACCGGAGGTGGCGGGGAATCGTCCTCAGTGTCGGTGTCGCGGGGGTAAAGGTGCATGATGCGCGCCTCGTGGCCGCGATGTTGGCACACGGGCTGACTCACATCCTGACGTTCAATGTGAAAGACTTCCAGCGTTACATCCCGCTGGGCATCACCGTGGTTCACCCAGACGACGTCTGACTGTTCATGCCTTCGGCAAAGTGAAGCTGAAGACGCTGCCGCGGTTGTACTCGCTCTCGACGGCGACCGTGCCGCCGTGGTTCTCAACGATGTGTTTGACGATGCTTAACCCCAGGCCCGTCCCGCCCGAGGCGCGGCTGCGGGCCTTGTCGGCGCGGTAGAAGCGCTCGAACAGGCGGGGGATGTCGTGGGTGAGGATGCCGATGCCCGTGTCGGCGACCGAGAGGGTGACGGAGTCGGGCGTCTCGTGCGCGCTCAGCGTGACCAGGCCGCCGCGCGGGGTGTAGGCGATGGCATTGTCGAGCAGGTTGACCAGCACCTGCGCCATCTCGTCGCGGTCGGCGGGCACGACCAGCGGGGTCCGCAGGGTGTTGGTCAGCGTGATGTCCGCCTTCTGCGCCTGCGGCCCCAGGCGGGCGGCGACGTCGGCGACCAGGCTGGCGAGGTCGGTGGGGTCCTTCTCCGGGCCGCGCGCCTCGACCCGCGAGAGGTCCAGGAGGTCGGCGGACAGGCGGACCAGGCGGTCCGACTCGCGGATGATCGTCTGCAAAAAGCGCGGGGCCACGGCCTCGTCCCCCAGCGCCCCGTCCAGCAGCGTCTCGGCCATGGCCTTGATCGACGTCAGCGGCGTCCGCAGCTCGTGGGAGACGTTGGCGACGAAGTCACGGCGGACGCGCTCCAGGCGGCGCAGCTCGGTCAGCTCGCGCAGCACCAGCAGGAACTCGCCGTCGCCGACGGGGGTGATGCGGACCTGAAGCGTGCGGGGGAGGAGATGGCTGAGCGTGACCTCGCGCTCGATGCCCGCCTGCCGGCGGACGGCGCTGCGGTAAAGCTCTTCCAGGTCGGCGCTCAGCGTGTGGGCCAGCAGCGTGTCGCCTTGGGGGGTGCCGAAGAGCGAGGCCGCGACCGAGTTTGACAGGCGGACGTGCCCCTTGGCATCGGCCAGCAAAACGGCGTCCTCGGTCGTCTCCAGCAGCGCCCGCCACCGGGCCGAATCGGCTTCCATGGCCTCTGCCTTCGGCGCGCTGTCGTCCGGGGTGTCGTCGTCCGGGGTGTCGCTCTTCGGCTCGCTTTTGACGTGCCGGGTCCAGGAAAAGGTCACCGCGTCGCCCCCGCGTCTAGCCCCGAAGCGGCTCCTAGCCTTTGAGCTTGTAGCCGATGCCGCGCACCGTCAGCAGCATCTCGGGCTTGGCCGGGACCGGCTCCAGCTTCTCGCGCAGCCAGCGGATGTGGACGTCCACGGTCCGGTCGTCCACGTAGCAGTCCTCGCCCCAGACGCGCGACAGCAGCGTCTGCCGGTCGAAGACGCGGCCCCGGTGGGACGAGAGCAGGGCCAGCAGGTCGAACTCCTTGCGCGAGAGCGTGACCGCGCGGCCACCCTTGACGACCTCGCGGCGGTCGGTGTGGATCGAAAGGTCGTCCACGGTGATCGTCGGGTTCTTCTCGGGCGGCGCGTCGCCTGATCCGGCCTCTCCGGGCCGCAGATGGCGGCGCAGCAGCGAATGGACGCGGGCCATCAGCTCGCGCATGGAAAACGGCTTGACGACATAGTCGTCCGCGCCGGCGTCGAAGCCGCGCAGGCAGTCGGCCTCGGCGGCGCGGGCGGTCAGCAGCAGGACCGGCAGGGCGGCGTTGTGCCGGTGCAGCCGCCGGCACAGGTCCAGCCCGTTCCCCGACGGGAGCATGACGTCCAGCAAGACCAGGTCGGGGCGGCCCGAGAGGAATCGGTTCATGCACTCGTCGGCGTCGCCCGCCGTTTCGACGGCGAATCCCTCCTTCTTGAGGTTATAAGAGATCGCATCCACGATCGGCTCTTCGTCGTCCACCACGAGTATTTTCGGCACTACGTCCCTGCCTTTCGCGGTCCCGTCCCGCCCATGCCCGCCCCGACAGCGCCGCCAGTATACCCGGCCCCGCCCCGGCTGTCTATCCCTGCTTGACAGCTTGAAATTTTTGTGTTATGCTATTCCAGAAAAGCAGGAAAGTCGCATGGACAGTAAAACCAAAGAGTCCCTGAAGACCAAAGACGTCCTGAAACAGCTCCAGGCTGAGGTGCGCCAGCTTCAAACCCTCGCCGCTGCGAGCCAGGCCGCCCTCACCACCGGCGGGGTTGCCGCCGCGCCCGATGAGGCCCCACCGCCCGCCCCCGCGACGGTGAAAGCTAAAGACGCGGCGGTCTCGTACACCCTCCACCGCCCCGCCTTGGGCGAGGGCGACGCGCCGTTCCAGGCGGGACCTGTGACGCTGGCCTGGGCGCACCTCGCGCGGGCGACCGACGAGTCCGTCGCCCTGCTCGGGTACGCCCTGTCATCGCCGCAGAAAGTCGCCCTGCTGCGCGCCCTGCTGGGGCGCGATGGTGAGAGCGCGGCGGCTCTGGGGGCAGCCGCCCATCTTAGTACGGGCAGCCTGTACCACCACCTGCGGGACCTGATGCACGCGGGCCTGATCGGGCAGGCAGGCCGCAACCAGTACCGGATCAGCGCGCGCGGCCAGCGCGTCCTGCTGCTGCTGCTGGCCCTGGCCGCAGAGGGGGAGTGAAGCCGCAGAGGGGGAGAATAAGGAGCGAATGGTGACGCGCTACAGCCTGACACACGAGACCTTGGCGGGGGTGCCCTGCCTCTGCGTCGCCCCGGACGGGCCGGCGGACGGCCTCCCCCTGGTGGTCGTATTGCACGGCCTGGGCAGCCGCAAGGAGCGGATGCTGCCCGGACTGTATGAGATGGCCCGGCGGGGCCTGCGCGCGGTCGCCCCCGACGTGCGCCTGCACGGGGAGCGGCCCGGAGCCGAGAGCCGCGACGCGCGGCTCCAGGCGGACTACTTCGCCACGGCCACCGAGATGATCGTCGAGACCGCCCGCGACCTGTCCCGCCTGCGGGAGCACTTCGCGCCGCCCCGTGCGGGCCTGCACGGCGTTTCGCTGGGCGGCTACATCACCTTCGCCGCCCTGCTTCTCGACCCTGAGTGGGCGGCGGGGGCGGTCGCACTGGGCAGCCCGGACTGGCTCGCGCCCCTGCGCGCCTTCGGCCTGGGGCCGGGGCATCCCGCGTATGACCAGGCGGCGACCCTGAACCCGCTCGCCCTGGCCCCCGCCGTGATCCCGCCCCGCCCGCTGCTGATGCTGCACGGGGCGCAGGATGCGGTCGTGCCCGTGGGCGGCGTCATCGAGCTGGAAGAGCACCTGCGGCCCGCTTATGCCGCGTTCCCGGAGCGGCTGCGCCTGCGCGTCTTCCCCGAGCTGGGGCACCACTACACGGACGAGATGCTGTCACTGTCGGCGGACTGGATGGAGCGGTACTTGGGGGAAGGGATTTAGTGCCCGCGCATCAGAAAGAACAGCACGTAGTAGTAGGCCAGCGGCGCGGAGAACAGCAGGCTGTCGATGCGGTCCAGAATCCCGCCGTGGCCGGGCAAGACCGTGCCGAAGTCCTTGACGCCCAGGTCGCGCTTCAGGGCCGACTCGCACAGGTCGCCGATCTGGCCGAACACGGCGCAGACAAGCGCCAGGACCAGGGCATGAACCAGGGGCAGATGCAGCCAGTGGCCCAGCAGCGCGCCCGTGACCAGCGAAGTGAGGATGCCGCCGATTGATCCCTCCCAGGTCTTGCCGGGGCTGATGTTCGGGGCCAGCTTGTGCCGTCCGAACGCCTTGCCCGCGAACAGTGCGCCCGAGTCCGAGAGGAAGGTGCAGGCACAGACGAAGATGACCAGCCACTCGCCCGGCGTCGTGTGCGGGAACGGGGGGACGAGCACGGGCACGTTGCCCACGCTCAATTTGAGGTTGCCGGGCTGCATCCCGTGGAGCAGCGTCAGGTATGACAGCAGCCAGCCCGCATAGACTGCCCCCAGCAGGGTCGTCCCGATGGTGACGACGGGCTTGGGGCGGCGCTTGCCCAATTCCGTCAGTAGCGTCGTGATGACCAGCAGCAGCAGCAGGGCCGGCAGGTAGGGGGCGAACCGCTGCCCGTTGTGGGTCCAGGCGGCGATCTGGAACACGAGGCAGGCCAGAAAGCCGAGCGGCTTGGTCGGATCCCCGCCCTGCTTTCGGATCGCCTGATACATCTCCTCGGCGCCCATGATGGCGAGGATCGCCACCCCCAGCGCGAACGGCAGGCCGTTCCCAGCGAAGTCCAGGAAGATCAGGAGTGCGGCGGCCAGGACGCCGACCACGATGCGGATCAGCATGGAACGCTCAAGCAGAAAACCGCCCGCGCGGGGGGCGGGTGGGCTGTCCGAAACGTGACTGGGCGTAGGTGTAATCATCCTCGGTGTCTATGTCGTAAGCCAGCGTCGGGTCAGTCTCGGAAACGACGTCCACGGGCGTCCCTGAAATCGTCTCGGCACGGCGCGTCACTGTCTCCAATCGGAGCGTCTTGGTCGCCCACTGCCAGAGCAGGCGCGGGCCGAGGACACCGGCCATCCGCCATTGGTCTTTGCGGCCCGCGAACAGGCGGCGCAGCAGCGCGTCGTGGCGCGCGAGCAAGTCCGGGTGGATTAGAAACAGCCCGCCGAGCGTCACTTCCCCCGCGTCGGCCAGCCGCACGAACTCCGAGGGCGGCGCGTCCGGGAACGCCCGATTATAGTCCTCGGCGGCGACCATTCCCACGGCAATTTGGGCATTGGGCCGGCAGCGCACGCAGAAGTCGGCGACGCCCTTGGGAGTCATCAGCGGCAGGTCGGACGCGCAGACCAGGGCAGCCCGTCCGGGCGTCGCCCGCGCCAGGCCCGCACGAATGTTAGCCGGGCCGCTGTCCCCGGCTAATAGCCATTCGTCCACGCCTTCGATAACATCAGCAACCGGCGAGGGCGCGACGACGATGATCCGGCCCGCCGCGCCGCTCGCCCGCAGGGTATCCACGACGTGCTGCAAGACGGGCACCCGATCCGGCCCCAGCGGGGCGAGGGCGCGGAAAGGCGAGCCGATGGCCCGCGCGTAGCCTTCGTCGATGCTCCCCCCGGCGGGGATGACCACGTCCCGCGTCACATCCTGCATCAAACAACTCGCCGGGGGGCAGGCGGCCAACTGCTGCCGTCGTCCACAGTCGCCTCAGCGATGACGGCGGTGATAGGCGCTTGAACGTGATCCTCTCTTCGCAGCCGCCTCGCCCGCCGGTTCCAGAAGAAGTACCCCGGCCAGTGCATTGTCAAGCTGAACAGGAAGAGCATCAACGGATACCACGGGAGGTAGTAGAAGCCTTCGCGAGACAGATCCCCAATAAGAAAAGCGTGGTTCTTCGGGTCATGGACAATCTGCCAGGAGCCGGGCCAGAAAAGAGCGCTCAAAGCTATCACAGCACAGAGAAGGATGGTCACCCATAGAACCGTCCCTAACGCCTGAGTCAGAGCAGTACGCAAGTAAAGCTTGCGGGTGTATTCCTCATCCGGCCTCAGTAAGAAGCTCGGATTGCACCACGCATACAGAAAAGGGGGCGGTTCAGTTTCCCACCTATGGCGTGTCCAAAATGCCTCCATCTTTCGCAGGGTGGCTTCTGTGAAGACCTGTCTCATGGGCCGGGGACCAGGAATGGCAGGATGCCGGGCAGGAGGCGGATCGTGGCGGGCGTCGTGCCGTGTACTTCGCCGTCGATCAGCAAAGGCTGGGGCGGGTCGGCGTCAACGTGTATGGTCCGGGCGCGCAGCATGGACACGGCGGGGTGGCCGACGTGCCTGCCGCCGAAGACCTGCGTGAGCTGGTAGAGCAGGGTCGCCTTGGAGACCGCGCCGACCAGGCAGATGTCCAGGCAGCCGTCGTCGGGGGTCGCGCCGGGCGCGATCTTCATCCCGCCGCCGGTCGTGGCGACGTTGGCGAACGAGGCGAACATAGCTTGAAGCCGCCGGGGCGGGTCGCCGTCCAGCGTCAATGTCAGCGCGAACGGCTCGAACGTCCTGAGCGTCAAGATGGCCCCCCAGACATAGGCCAGCGCCCCCGATAGGTGGCGGATGCCCGCGTTGACCGTTTGCGCCGTCCGCGCGTCGTAGCCGGTCCCGGCCAGAACTAAAAAGTGCCGCTCCCCCTCCGTGTCCGCCCCCATGATCACGCCGACGTCGATCTGACGGACCGTGTCCCCCGCCGCGGCGCGGCAGGCGGTTTCGAGGCTGCCGAACAGGCCGACGCCGCGCGCGAAGTCATTGCCGGTCCCGAACGGAATCAGGCCCGCTGTCGCGCCCGTCCCTAGAATGCCGTTGACGACCTCGTGCAGCGTCCCGTCGCCGCCGACGGCGATGACGCGCTTGGTGCCCCCCAGAGCCGCCTCGCGGGCCAGCCGGGTCGCGTCGCCGCGCGCCCGCGTGTAGTGCCAGGCCCAGTCCCGGCCCGCTGCGCCGAGTAGCCGGCGAATCTCAGGCACCCGCCGGCCCGCCGCCCCCCGGCCCGCCGTGGGGTTGACGATGAGGACCGCTTCCGGTGCCGCCGACAGAGCCGACATAAAAGGTGCGTTCTCCTTGCGGCATTATAACACAATCGCCGGGGCGATACAATGGGATGGGGTGGGGGAGGGGATACACGCCCGGCACGGGCTACCCGAAGGGCGAGGCTGAAGACTCTTCAGTGCCGGAGGCACTTCCTCCGGGTAGCCCGGCACTTGAGTGCCGGGCGACGTGGCTCTCTTCTAATGATCACTGTGGTGACCGCTCACGCCTGCGGCCTCGCCTGCCGGGCAGCGACCTGATCGCGCAAAGTCCGGCAGAGCTTCGTCATCAGGTTGCGCGAGAAGTCGTCATCGGCGCAGCGCAGGCCCCGCTCGGCAAAGGGCAGCGCCTGGGCGGGGTAGTGCTGGTTCCACGCCAGCAGCATCGCCATGTCCCGGTCCAGCTCCCACGAGGCGGGGTTGTGCGCGATCCCTTGGGCGAGGACCTGCTGGCCCCGCTCCAGATGGCCCGTGCGGGGCAGGATCACCGCGCCCATGATCTGATACGCCTGCGTGAAGTGCGGGTCCAGCGTGATGATCGTCTGCAAGAGCGGCAGCAGGCTCTCGTTCTTGGACCAGTCGCCCCCGGTCGCCATGTACTGGTGGTGGTAGTGGTCGATCACCTTGTCCCACAAGAGGTTCGCGGCGACGATGCGGAACTCCCCGCCCGCCTGTGCCAGTGCGGCGTCGCTGCCCTGCGCCGCTGTTGTCACCAGATATCCCTGCGCCCGGCCCGTGCCCTCTGAGGCCGACTCGAATCCGCCCGCCAGTGTCAAAAACCCCAGGCAGAGCAGGGCGGCGGGCAGCGCGCGTCGCCGACTCTTAACGGCCATCGTCCGTCCCCCTCATCCTGCCGCGCGCCGCGCGCCGCTTGCGGGCGGCCAGGACACCCAGCAGCGCGAGGCCGCCGGCCATGCCGGCCATCTGGAGGCGCTCCTCGCGCGCGTACTTCGGGTCCCCCCAGTGTTCCAGCAGCTCGTCGCCATCCCCGTCATCGTAGGCGGCGGCGGCGGGCTTCTGGGCAGCCCCGGTGGCCTGCGTGGGGGCGGCGAGCGCGGCGCGGCGGGGGGCCAGCACCGTCATCCCGCTCAGGGCCAGCAGGACGCAGGGGGCCAGCAGCCAGGGCGCTTTGTCTTTGCTGTGCGTCGTCACGGGCATGACTAAAGCTCTTTCCGGGCGAACGTCAGCGACGCCAGCGTCAGCAGGGCGGCGGTGTAGCAGACGCCGTAGGCCGCCGTCTGCCAGAGGTAGGCGGGCGGCACGGCCAGGTGGTGGACCAGGGCGTCCTTGAAGTTGAACGACTCTAAATTGGGCAGCAGGTGGTACAGGGCGGCAATCACGACGCGGTTGAACGGGCTTTGCGGGTGCGCCGTCAGCGAGGCGTAGAGCGGGAACTTGACGTTGCCCAGCAGGCACAGCAGGACCGACAGGAACCAGGCCAGCGGCCACGAAGCCCACGTCGAGAGCCACAGCGCGATGGCCCCGAGGATGGCCGTTTCGAGAAACAGGAACGGCAGGACCGTGAACACCGCCCGGTCCAGGTGCCCCATGTAGAAGATCTGCAAGAACGCGAACGTGGCGGCCATGACCGCCATGCCGACAAGCACCGTGCCCATCGCGCCGGCGTACTTGCCGCACACGAACTGCCAGCGCGCGACCGGCTTGGCGATGACCGGGTAGACTGTCTTCTGCTCCATCTCGCCCGGAATGCCCGTGACCGTGACCGTGATGGCGACGACCGCGCTGACCAGGAAGACGGAGAAGAGGCATAAATCGTCCAGCATCTTCATCTGCACATGGCGGTCGAACTTCGCCAGCGTCGCCGAGCCGAAGATCAGAAAGACCGCGAACAGCATCAGGACGTGGAAGACCTGCTTGCGCGCGCCCTCCAACAATGTGATGCGCCCGATGATGCCGATGTTCCGCAGGGCCTGCGGGTACAAAATCCCCATTAGCTTGCGTCCCCCACCAGCCGCAAAAAGGCGTCTTCCAGCGTCTCGCGCTGCGGCGAGACGGCCACGAGCCGCGCCCGGCGCTGCTCCAACAGCCCCATGACCTTGTAGACCATGCCCGGCGGGACGCTGAGGTTCGCCCGGCCCTCGCCCGACGCCTCGACGGTGCCGCCCCAGCCCTCGACCTGCGCGGTCAAAACCTCGTCGCGCTCCGGCTGCTCGATCTGCACCCGGACTTCGTCGCGCGCCCGCGTGATCTCCCCAGGTGTCCCGCAGGCGACCAATGCGCCCCGCGCCATGACGCCCACGCGGTCGCAGACCGACTCCATCTCGGACAGCAGGTGCGACGACAGGAAGATCGTCTTGCCCTCGCCCTTCAGGCCGACCAGGAGGGCGCGCAGCTCGCGCCGCCCGACCGGGTCCAGGCCCGACGAAGGCTCGTCCATGATCAAGAGGTCCGGGTCGCCGACCAGGGCCGAGGCCAGCCCGACCCGCTGCGTCATGCCCTTGGAGCACTTGGACAGGGTCATATAGCGGTTGTCCCACATGCCGACCTGGCGCAGGCACCGCTCGACGTTCTCCTTCGCGCGCGTACCCGACAGGCCCGACAGCCCGGCGTGGGCGCGGACGACCTCAATGGCCGACAGGAACTTGGGGAAGTACGGCTGCTCGGGCAGGTAGCCGACGCGCCGGCGGGACCGCTCCTCGCCGGCGGGGATGCCGAACAGCCAGGCCGCGCCCTGCGTGGGCGGCAGGAAGCCGAGCAGCATTTTGATCGTGGTGGTCTTGCCCGCGCCGTTGGGGCCGAGGAAGCCGAACAGCGCGCCGGGGGGCACATCGAGCGATAGCCCGCGCACCGCCACGCGCTTTTCTTTCTGGCGCGGCACGGGGTATTCTTTGGAGAAATCTTCGATTCGGATGGCTGCTTGCGTGTTCGTGTCTGGCATCGTCATTGTTCCCCTTCGTGGGCGGAATCTGCTGGTGTGATTGTCGGCACCCGCCCGCCCGGCCTTTAGGGTTTTTTGCTCGGGGGTCTTTGGGGTACAATGGGCGGACTGAAGATGCGGGCGACTTCAGTCGCCCGTTCCCCTCACCATACGCCCATGTCCAACGAACCCCTGCGCGAGCTTGAGACCGTCCGTACCCCCGAGGCCCTGGCCGCCCTCTGCGCCGCGCTGAAACAGGCCGGGCGCTTCGCCCTGGACACCGAGTTCGTCGGCGAGCGGACCTACCTGCCGCGCCTGTGCCTCGTCCAAGTGGCGACGGCCGAGTTCATCGGGCTGGTGGACACCGTGGCCGTGCCCGCACTGGACTCGTTCTGGGACCTGGTGGCCGACCCTTCGGTCGAGAAGGTCCTGCACGCCGCGCGGGAGGACCTGCGGCTGGCCTTCTTCGGCGGTGGGCGGCGGCTGCCGCAAAACATCCTCGACACGCAGGTCGCGGCGGGACTGGTCGGCCTGCCCTCGTTCCCTCTGTCCTACGCGCGGCTGGCCGAGGCCGTCATCGGGGTGCGCCTGTCCAAGGCCGAGACGCGCTCCGAGTGGGACCGGCGTCCGCTGTCGCCCGCGCAGCTCGAATACGCCCGCGACGACGTCCGCTTCCTGCTGCCGCTGGCCGACCGGCTGACGCGGCTTCTGGGCACACTGGGCCGGGTCGATTGGCTGGCCGAGGAAATGGCCCGCTTCTCCCAGCCGCGTACCTATGAAGTCGCCCTCGACGAGGCGTACTTAAGGCTGCGGAACGCCCGCGGGATGACCGCCCGCCCCACGGCCCTGCTGCGGGCGGTCGCCGCCTGGCGCGAAGAAGAGGCGCTGGCGCGCGACATCTCGGTGCGGACTTTGCTGCGCGACGAGACCGTGGTCGAGCTGGCCCAGCGCCCCCCGCGCCGCCTGGCCGACTTCCGCCGCATCCGGGGCTTCCCCGAGGGCGAAGACGTCAGCCTCGGCCCGCCGCTCCTGGACGCCCTGAACGCCGCCCGCGCCCTGCCCGACGGGTCTCTGCCGCCGCCGCTCTCGTCGTCCGGCCCGGACGAGACGCCGCGCGAGCGCGCCCTGGGGGACCTGCTGTACGCCCTGGGGGAGATGCTGTGCCTGGAGAGAGACCTCGCACCGGAACTGACGCTGACCAAGGCGGACGCGCTGGCCCTGGCGCGTGGGTCGGAGACCGGGGCGCTGGCCCTCAACACCGGCTGGCGGCACACGGCGGTCGGGGCCGAGCTGGCGCGGGTCGCCGGGGGCACCGCCGAGGCGCGCGTCCGCGTCACGCCCGACTCCCTGCGCGTTGTACTGGATTCGGCGGAAACCGGCAATTAACCCGTAATTGACCCAGTAGAAAACCCGTCCATCCGCCGAAATCCGTGGTATACTCCACGAAACCACATGGCGGGCGGACTTTGACTCGCGTTTGACTCAAGCATGGAAGACGAAACGACAGCCATTTACGCGCGGATCGGCGATGACGGGCCGTTCTTCGACCTGGTGGAGGCGTTCTATGAGGGAGTCGAGGCGGACGCGGTGCTGCGGCCCCTATATCCCGATGACCTGACGCAGGCCAAGCAGCATCTCGCCTGGTTCCTGATTCAGCGGTTCGGCGGCCCGGCGCGCTACGGAGAGGAGCGGGGCCACCCCCGCCTTCGGATGCGCCACGTCCCCTTCCGCATCGGCCCGGCGGAGGGCCGTGCCTGGCTGCGCTGCATGACTGCGGCGGTCGAGTCCACGCCCGCCTTCGCGCCGTTCCGCGACATTTTGGGCCGCTATTTCGCCGACTCGGCGGCGTTCCTGATTAACCACAGTGAGATACCGGCTGTCTCATCGGGATGACGTGGCTGAGGTCGGGGAAACCGTTCCCCGGCATTTTCTCTTGTTTCCGGGGCGAGAAGTCTTTTTGGCACGTTTTCTGCACACACCGTCAGTGTCACGCATTTTGCGGACGGGGGAAGTAGTACAATGAATCGGCATCATGCTCTCTTGTTTTCGCTCGTAGCTCTGGGAGGCCTGCCCACGCTGGCTTCGGCCCTGCCCCTCGGCCTCGCCGTGCCGCCGGACTCGTTCATCAACCAGAACATCTCCTCGGTGGGCGACATGCGCCAGCAGGTCACGCTGGACCCGGTCGTGCGCCGCCGCCTGGCCCGCCACTTCCACACCTCCGGCCCCGCCGTCGTGCGCTACATCCAGGACAACCTTGTCCTCAAGAAGCTGGGCACGTCGGGGCGCTACCAGGTGTACTGCATCGCCCGTAATGGCCGCGAGTATGTCATCAACTCCCGCCTCGCGGCGGGGACGCCCGTTTTCGTGTCGCGGACGACCGGCAAGCCGGTCCTGAAGCTGGCCTGCGGCAATCCGATGATGGCCAGCCTGCCGCCGGTCATCAAGAAAGCGCCGTCCGAGGAGGGAACGCCGCAGCTTGCCGCCCTGCCGCCGTCGGCTTCAACGAAGGTCGCGCCGACGCTGGCCCCCGGTGCCCCGCTCATCGTCGCCTCCAGCAACGTGCCCGGTGTGCTGATCATGCCCGCGACGCTTAAAATCTCACCCGCCTTGCCAACGCTCCACACCGGCGGCGGGTTCCCCCTGGGCTACCTCGCCGGCATCCCCATCCTGGCCGGCATCATCGGCCACGGCGGCGGCACGGGCACGACCGGCACGGGCACGACCGGCACGACCGGCACGGGCACGACCGGCACGACCGGCACGGGCACGACCGGCACGGGCACGACCGGCACGGGCACGACCACCGGCACGACCGGCACGGGCACGACCACCGGCACGACCGGCACGGGCACGACCACCGGCACGACCGGCACGGGCACGACCACCGGCACGACCACCGGCACGACCACCGGCACGACGGGAGTAACGCCGGTTCCTGAACCGAGCGGCACCGCTGCCTTCGCTATCGGGGCGGTCGGCCTGGCCGCCCTGCTCGTCGGAGCACACCGCCGCACCCGCCGTACCAATGCCTGAGCAGAGTGCTCCGACATGATTAAAATGGAACATAAAAGGGCTGATGCACCCAAAACTGCGTGTATCAGTCCTCCTCTCCGCCGTAGATGCCGGTAACAGATGGGCGGAACAAGAGCGGCCACGAGCCGATCTCTACGGACCGCTCTCTTTTCTCTTCGTGCCTGTTCTTTCTTCTCTCTAGGTGCCCGGCTCACTGCTCAAAAGAAGGCCGCCTTACATCAGCGTACAAAAGCGCGGTTTGGGCGAAGTATCGCCCAAACCCGGTGAAAGAAACAGGCTTAAACGCTGATATATCGGGTATTATGCCCCCAGTCCATTTGTGCGGTCATCCCACAGGAAGAGACAGCTCCATGAGTTCCGCCCCTAAAGCCATAATCTTCACCGCCCTGAGCGCCCTGCCGGCGATGGCTCTGGCAGGCCCGCTCTCCGTGCCGCCGGACTCGTTCATCAACCAGCACGTCGCCACGGTCCCCCAGTTAGGCCGGCAGGTCACGCTCGACCCCACCGTCCGGCGTCGCCTGGCCCGGCACTTCCACCTGTCCGGCCCGGCCCTGGTCCACTATATCCAGAACGACCTGGTCCTGACGCGGCTCCGCACCGCCCGGCGCTTCCCCGTTTCCTGTATTTCCCGCAGCGGCCGCGAGTACACGATCATCGCCCGCCTGCCGACGGGGACGCCCGTCTTCGCCCTCCGCGGCACGGGACAGCCCATCCTCAAGCTGGCCTGCGGCAACCCGCTTGTCTCTTCTTTGCCCAGCGTCAAGGTCTCGCCGTCACTGGAGGCGCTCGGTTCGCCGAAGACAGCCGCCCTGCCTTCGCGCCGGGTGGCTTCCGTAAAGCCCGCGCTCGCGCCTACGACCCCGGTTGATTTTGTCCTGGCCTCGACGGGTCAGCAGATCATTGCCCCTCTGACGCCGCCGGTGGTCAAAGTCGCCGCTTTCCCGATCACGCAGCTCGCCCATGCCTCTCGGGGCGTTTCGCCGTTCGGCCTGCTCGCTGGCCTGCCCATCCTGTACGGCATCTTCCACAAGGGCGGGGGCGGGAACAACAGCTTCGCCACTACCGCACCCCCCAGCGCTGCTCCTCCCGTAATCACGCCGAACCCGACGCCCACGCCGAACCCGACGCCCACGCCGAACCCGACGCCCACGCCGAACCCGACGCCCACGCCGAACCCGACGCCCACGCCGAACCCGACGCCCACGCCGAACCCCGGTCCTGGCACAACGGGCGGCAACACGGGGCCGATTAGCGCCGCGCCTGAGCCGTCTCCTTATGTCCTGCTCGGCTTCTTCGTCTTCGGAGCAGCAGGGCTGGCGCTGCGCTCACGCAAGGGGCAGCGAGCCTAGTTCAGCAAGTAGCTAATGTCGGAAAAAGCCTCCCGCTTCTGAACAGAAGCGGGAGGCTTTTCTTTGTCTAAAGCGCGAGGGTACTTTGTGAGGCAGCGGGTGGGGGCAGCGGATCAGGTGCCGCGCCCGTTTTCTTGTAGGCGGTGATGAGGTTGTGCGCCTGCCGCGTCGGTTCCGGCAGGCGGTAGCCGCGGATGCAGTCCAGCACGAGCCGCGTGGCCGACTCGACGCCCACTTTGTGCCCCGGCGAGATGAACAGCGGGTTGGTGCGCGGCTTGGTCCGCACGACCGCGCCGAGGGTCCGCGCGCCATTGCGGTCCGTCAGCGGCACCTGCGCCGGGGCCGCATCGCCCAGAGCCTCGGCGTCGTACTGCCCGTACAGGCGGCTCTTGGCGACCCCAATGGCGGGCACGTCGAGCAGGACGCCCAGGTGACAGGCGATCCCGAAGCCGCGCGGGTGGGCCTGCCCCTGCCCGTCAAGCATGATCAGGTCCGGGACTGTCTGCACCTGCGCGAAGGCTTCCAGGGCGACCGGCGACTCGCGGAACGAGAGTAGGCCGGGGACATAAGGCATCTTGAGTGGCTGCCGGGCGTAGCGCGCCTCGACGACCTGGAGCGCGGGGAAGGAAAGCACAACCACGACGGCGTAGCCTTCGCCGGCGTCTTCGTTGAACGACAGGTCCACGCCTGCGACGTGGTTGATCGGGCCGAAGCCGTCGGCAAGCGAGACCAGCGGACGCATCACCTCCTGCTGTGCCCGCGCCTCCTCGGCGCTCATGTCCCAAGAGTGCAGTGTCTGGAAGTGCATGGTGTTAAGAACCTAAGAACCCCTCCCGGCGGCTCGCCGCCGGGAGGGGTTCCTACGCCAGCCGCTCCGAGGCCAGCGTGTCCACGTCCAACGTGTCGATCTTCCCCGCCGACCAGTGGTAGTATCCCGCGCAGGCGATCATGGCCGCGTTGTCGGTGCAGAGCCGGGGCGGGGGGACCGTCAGGCGCAGGCCGTCCCGCGTACAGGCCGAGCGCATCATTTCTTGCAGGTGAGAGTTGGCGGCGACGCCGCCAGCCATGAGTACGTGGCCGACGCCCTCCCGTTCGGCCGCTCTGAGTGTTTTGGCGACAAGCGGCTCGACGATGGCGGCCTGGACCGAGGCGGCCCAGTCTTGTGTGGGCACGTCGGCATATTGGGCGGACTGACGCGCCTGCAAGACGGCTGTTTTCAGGCCGCTGAACGAGAAGTCCAGCGAATCCGGCCCGAGCTGCGCGCGGGGCAGCGGCACGGCGTCGGGGTTGCCGTTCCCCTCGCGGGCCAGCCGGTCCATCAGGACGCCGCCGGGGTAGGGCAGGCCGAGCAGCCGGGCGGACTTGTCGAACGCCTCGCCCGCCGCGTCGTCCCGCGTCCGCCCCAATATCTGATAGTCGCCGTGCCCGCGCACCAGGAATATCTCGCTGTGCCCCCCCGAAGCGACGAGGCAGACGACCGGGAACGCGATGTCCGGCTCGGCCAGCCAGTTCGCGTAGATGTGCGCCTCGATGTGATGGACGGCCAGCAGGGGGACGCGCAGGGCATACGCCAGTGTCTTGGCCGCCGAGACGCCCACCAGCAGCGCCCCCAGCAGGCCGGGGCGATTCGCCACCGCCACGGCTCCTAAATCGCCGTACTCTAAGCCCGTCTCGCGCAAGGCTTCTTCGACGACGCCGCCGATCTGCGCCACGTGCTGCCGCGAGGCGACCTCGGGCACGACGCCGCCGGTCTTGGCGTGGAGGTCGATCTGCGAGGCGATGACGTTCGAGAGCAGCTCGCGCCCGTCCCGCAGGATCGCCGCCGAAGTCTCGTCGCACGAAGTCTCGATGCCCAGTATGTTCATTGGTGTGTTCATAGCGCCGCCTCGACCAGGTCCGCGCTGCGCGCCACGCCCGGCTCCGCCCGCATCTGAGCGCCTAGGTCTTCGACGCTCGCTTTGATCGCGGGCGACGCTAATAGCCGCTCCAGCCGGTAGCGCAGCGCCCGCGCGGACAGGTCGGAGGGCATCAGGCGCAGCCCCCAGCCCTCGCGCTGGATGTGCGCGGCGTTCTCGAACTGGTCGAAGCCGCGCGGCACGACCAGCGAAGGACGCCCGTAGTAACACGCCGCCTGCGTCGTCCCCACCCCGCCTTGGTGGATGACGGCATCGACGCCAGGGAACACGTCGGCATACGGCGCGAAGGGCACCACTTCCACCCGCTCCCGCAGCGCGGACGGCACGGGCAGGTCGGCGGGTGCCCCCAGCAGGACCGCCCGCCACGGTGTCGGCCCGAGCGCCGCCAAGGCCGTCTCGTAGAACCCACGGGGGTGGTTGACGACGGACGACCCCAGTGTGAACAGCAAGCGGGGAGGGCTTGTGCCGGCTCCCGCTTGCGGGAGAGGACTCGGAGGCGGGGCAGCCCCCTCGCCCCCGTCCCACCGCGCGTAGCCGCCGACCTGGAACCAGCGGGGCCAGTCGGTCGGGCGCGGGAAGAACGACGGCGACCAAAGGCCCAGAGTCAGCCGCCGCGAGTAGGCCCCGCCCGCGATAACGTTGGGCCGGGGCGCGACGCCCAGCGCCCGGTACTCGCGCGCGGCGAGGTCGTCCAGGTGTCCGAACAGCTTGAAGCCGGCCTCCCATCCCAGACGATTGAGCCACCGTGGGCTATTGCGCCAGGCAATGCCCGGCGGCGGGTAGTCGGCCGTCTCGTAGATCAGCGTCGCCGCCGTCGCGCTGATCCAGCGGGTGCCGGTCCGCTCGGCCACGGCGGGCGCGGCCAGTTGGATGGTGTGCGAAAGCAGCAGATCGGCCTCGCACGCGAGTGGCTCCAGCGACTCGAAGGCAGGCCGGATCGCCGGGATCAGGGCTTCTTGGAAGAGGATTCGGACCGGCTCGGTCAGGTGCGCGGTCAGCATCCGCCCCATCATCTCCGAATCCCAATCCGGGTCCGGCCCCGAGACCGTGGCCGAGAACCCCAGCGCCCGCGCCTTCTCCGCCGAGCGCGGCCCGACCGCCCAGTGGATGTCGTGCCCCCGCCGCCGCAGCTCCAGGGCCAGCGCCATAAAGGGGTTGAAGTCGCCGGACGAGCCGAGCGTGTGGACGAGTATCTTTGCCATCCTAAGAAGTGTACCCGAAAGGCGGGGAGGGGAGGAACACACGCCGAAGGAATCCGCCCCGGCACTGGAAGTGCCGGGCTGCCTGGAGAAAGTGCCTCCGGCACTGAGGGATAGGCTAGGAGCAGACGATGCCTCGACTCTTCAGCCCCGGAGGGGCTTCCTCCGAGTAGCCCGGCACTTCCAGTGCCGGGGTGGGTTCCTAAACCCACCGGGTATACTGACGGCACCATGAGCGAAGACATTTTAGACGAGGCGCGGCGGCTCGCCGGTGACGTGTTCCGGCCCCAGGCCCAGGCCGCCGATCAGGGCGACATCCACGGGCAGGTCGCGCAGAACGTGCGCGCGCTGGGTGCGGCGGGCTACTTCGGCTTGGGCATCCCGCCTGCCTTCGGCGGCCTGGGGGCCGACGACACGGCCCGGCGCGAATACACCGAGCTGATGGCGTCCGCCTGCGGCGTGACCGCCTTCGTCCAGCAGCAGCTCCACGCCGGCGGCGGCTTCGTCGGCGGCGGGCGCAGCGAACGCTTGAAGCGCGAGAAGCTGCCCCGGTTCGCCGACGGGACCGAGCTGTGCGGCGTCGCCTTCTCGCACCTGCGCCGCCCCGGCCCGCCGATGGTCAAGGCCGAGCGCGCTGAGGGCGGCTACCGCGTGTCGGGTGTCGCGCCGTGGGTGACGGGGTGGGGGCTGCTAGACTCGTTCATCCTGGGCGCGGTCCGCGTCCCCGACAACGACCATGTCTACTTCTACGTGCCCAAGGTTGACGTCGGCGCATCCCTCGTCCCCGGCCCGCGCATCCCCCTGGTCGTGATGAACGCCTCGGACACCGTCGAAGTGACTCTTTCCGAACTCTTCATCCCCGACGACCACGTTTTGTACGAGCGGCCCTTCGAGGCCCTGCGCCGCTCGGATCATTGCGGCATCTCGGGCCACGTCTTCCTGCCCCTGGGCTGCGCGCGCGGCTCGGTCCACTACTTAACCGCCCTGGCCGACCGGCGCGGCAGCGATACGCTGCGCGACGCCGCCGAAGAACTGTCGCGCGAGATCATCGACGTCCGCCATGAAGCACTCGCGTGGAGCGGAGCCTGCGCCGAGCGGACCGACTACAAGGACCACGCCCTCCACGCCCGCGCCTCGGCCATCACCCTGGCCGTCCGCGCCGCCCACGCCGCCGTCACCGCCACGGGCGGCAGCGCGCACCTGCTCTCCCAGCCCCCCCAGCGCCTTTTGCGCGAGTCGATCTTCTACACCACCACGGCCCAGACCGCCGATGTCCAGTCCGCCACCCTGGACCTGCTGACCTCCCCCGATTGCTGGTCGGCGGAGTGATCCAGGCTTATGATGTTGACAGCCCGTAACTTTTAGGTTACAATAGAATCAAGGAAGAACAGCTCCATGAGTGAGGCGGAGCGCAGTCTTGCCGTGCTTATCCAGGCAAACGGTAAGTCGCCGCTGGAAGAATGGCTGCGTGGGTTGCGCGACAAACCCACGCGGCTGAGAGTCCTGCGCCAGATCGACAAGCTCAGGCGCGACCTCGGTGTACAAAAAAGTCTGAAAGACGTTTCCGAACTCAAGATAGACCTGGGGCCTGGCTACCGTGTCTACTACGCACTGCTGGACCAAAACACCGTGGTCGTGTTGATCGGCGGCGGCGACAAGTCCAGCCAGAGCAAAGACATTGAAAGCGCCCGGCAGCGTTGGGAGGCTTTTGAGAACGGCGGCCACGCGGAAGCCGCCTTGCGGGCGTGGGCGGGAACGCTGGCAGACGCGTCAGAGATCAAGCCAGAGGAGGAAGCGGCATGACACCAGAGTACAAGCTCAAAGACTTTGACGAGGTTTTGTTCGAGGCCCTGCGGGACCCTGAATCCGCCGCGATCTACCTCCAAGATGCCTGGGAAGACAGCACGGAGGAGTTCTTGGTTGCCCTACGCAAGTACGTCCAGGCGAACGGCGGCATGGCCCGGAGCGCGGAACGGGCGCAGATCACCCGCGAGGCGCTTTACCGGATGCTCTCTGAGAAAGGCAACCCTGAATTGCGCTCCATCCGTGCCGTCCTCCAGGCGAACGGCATCCGATTCTCCGTCACACAGCAGCCGGAACTTGCGGTGGCCTGACCACCCTCTTTCGCCGTCTGCGGCCCTTGCATCCAGGCAACTGCTGTGACATAATGCCCAACACGCAGGCGGCGGAAGTCACAGGCGCGGGGGACTGGGGCGGCTCACTCTCGCGGCTCTGTTCGGGCTGCTTCTGCGGCTGTTCTCTCAGCAGTGGTGTGGCCAGCGCTGCGCCTGCCCCTGCGGCCTGGCACGCGGATGAAGGGAGTTGCACCGCAGAAGTGCAGCAATCCTGCGCGCGTCGTGCCGATCGGATTGAGAGCAAAGCGGGCTGCGTGTTGTGTCGCACAAGTACGGTCGAATACGAGTTAGGCCGCAGGGCGTGGGCGTGTTCTCTCTCGCAGTCAAGAGAGAAAGACAAGTATGAACCAACTTAAGAAGTGGTTTCCCTAGCTCTTTGACTTTTCACAGGGCGAGCAACAAAATCAGCATTACGCGCGTGTCCTCACCGGCATTTTACAAGTCGCGCTGGCAGAGTCAGAAACTGATGCTGGATTTGAGCAGTGTTACCGCCAACTGGTGAAAGCCACCGATGGGCTGTCAGAAGAACGTGCGTGGGCGTGGCTGAATTGGCATCTTCGGGATTATCGTTCAGCGGGTGAGTTTACCCCGATGCCTCGGACTTTAGCGGTCCGTTTTCTGCGGGATATACCGCGTCGTTACGACGTAAAGGCAGTCGCATCTTCGGAAGCATCGGTCAAAAGTGCGGAACCGCCTGCTGCCTAACATCGCGCTGCACCCGACGCCACCCGCTCGGTTTGCTCTGCGTTATTGGATGGCTTTGCAGTGCGGGCGTCGCGGGTGAGCTATGGCGTTAGGTGGCTGGGCGTAGCCTCATAGTCTGACGTCTGCCCCAGACAAGCCAAAGCGCGCTTGCCCGGTTCCATGGAGTATAATAGCAGCACGGAGGAGAACCATGATACGCACCCTTGAAGCCATGATTGATGAACACGGAAGCGTACTTCTCCAAGAAGCTATCGCCCTCTCTGCCCCTCGCCGCGCCCTCGTCATGATTTTAGAAGAGGAGCCGTATTCCAACGAAACGGCTCTGCTAAGTGAAGCCGTGTTAGCCGAGGATTGGAACCGACCGGAGGAGGATGCCGCATGGTCCCATCTACAGCCGGCGCGGTAGTCATGGTGTCGTTTCCGTTTTCCAATTTGTCGCAAACTAAGTTGCGTCCGGCGGTCGTTTTGGCTGGGGCAGGGCGCGGTGATTGGGTCTTGTGTCAGATCACCAGTAATCCCTATGCCGATACACGCGCAGTCCTTTTAGAGAATAGCCGTTTCTCTACTGGCTCTTTACGGGTCGCAAGTTATGCCCGGCCCGGCAAACTGTTTACCGCAAACGAGAGTTTAATCACCTCGGAGATTGGCAGTCTCAAGGCAGATACGTTTATGCAGGTTTTGGAGGCGGTCATCAATTTGCTTCGTCCTCCAGTTCAGCCTCTGACATCAGGAAATTAGTCTGAACACGAGGCTGTGCCACCAGCAGTCTAACATTGCGCTGCACCGACCCGCGCCTGGCCGCCCCGGTCTTCAGACCGGGGTGGAAAGGCGCTTCCACCCGACCCGGATGGCTGACCCGGGAGTGTCTAACATAGGTCGGCAATGAAGTCGCAGACATGAGCTGGCAGTTTGGGGAAGTTGCGCTTCCTGCGCCAAGCGTGTGAGGTCAACCTGTGGTGCCTGGAAGAGTTGGCGATCCAGCCCGACCACGTTCACCTGCTGGTGCAGGTACAGCCCAAGTACAGCGTGTCCACGATCATGGTATGTACGATCATGAAGCGGCTCAAGGGCGGCACGAGCCGGGTCCTGCGGGCGGAGTTCCCCGATCTGGCCGAGTTCCTGTGGGGCAACAGCCTTTGGGCCGTGGGCTACTCTTAATCTTCCCTTTGCCGCGACGGTGGGCGTGGTGGAAGGGTCGGTCGTCAGCGAGTACATTCGCGCCCAGCAGGCCTGACCCGCCCGCTCCCTATCCCGCTCCCTATCCCGCTCCCTATCCCGCTCCCTGGCTTGACGTCAGGAACTTTGTTCCTATATAAACTGTTGGAGGCCACGGGTTTCAACCCGTGGTCTTTCACCTGACTTCAGTGGCGCATTTGCCGGTTGCATACTCGTTTGCCTCACTTTGCCACTGTCGCGGGTGAGCTTTGGCGTTAGGCCGCTTATACATCCCTTTTGCTAAATTATTGCAGGAGTAAGAAAATTGACAGCGATTACGTTTGATTTGCAAACATCTCGGCAATTTGCCCGTGAGGGCCGTGTTAAAGAGTGGATAGAAAATCTCCTAACTGTCAGTTCGCATCCTAACCCGGAGTTGTGGCGAGCAATACACGAACGAAACGGCTATTGGATAGGTCCAGTGGAAGTCAGGCTCGACGCAATGAAAAGATGTTGCGGCCCTAAGCGCGAGGCTACACTAAACCCACGATATATTAAGCACCCGGAGAAGGATGATGTTTGGGATAAACGTATAGATGATCTCGTAGAAAGTATTAAAACGCCAGGTGAAACAGCACCGATTCTTGTTCGCTATGTGTATCAAACTCTAGTAGGAGTTACGCAGTTGGAGTTTAACTCGGCGTGAGCGAGGCGGCAAAATCACCCTCAATTCGGCTTTAAGTGCGTAACTCCTATCTAGTAGACTAACCCGGTAGAATAGTTGGGTAGAGCTTCTTCAACTTGACGCGGGCATCGCCGCTCGTGAACCGCCAGTCAATCTTGACGGCCCCTGCGTTACGCCGCTGCTGCCAGGCTGCCACCTGCTCCCGCAGGTTCTCTTTATCGTTCATGCGCTCCGAAAGACACTGACGCGCCAAAACCGAAAGCTCGATCTCGGCCATGTTCAGCCACGAGCCGTGCTTGGGCGTGTAGTGCACCTCCAGCTTGTCCGCCAGTCGCTTGGCCTCCACAGGGACAAACGCACGGTACAGACTGGCGGGCGTATGTGTGTTGAGGTTGTCCAGGACCAGAACGATCTTGTCGGCGTCAGGATGTAGCACGTCTACCAGATGCAAGACGACGCGGGCGAAGTCCAGGCAGGTGCGCTGGTCGGTCACGTGGACGTGACGCCTGCCCGCCAGCGGTTCAGAAACCATGAACAGACTGGCGGTGCCGTTCCGCACGTACTCGCTGTCCTGGCGAGCAGGCCGCCCCGGCTCCAAAGGGAGCGCGGGCCGCACACCTGAAAGAAGCTGCTTGCTGGCTTCATCCAGGCAGATCAAAGGCCGTTTTTCGTCAAAGGGACGCTGGTAGACCGAGAGCACGTCTTCCATGCGGAAGACGAACTCGGCGTTCTGCAACGGCGGGATGCACCAGCACTTCTTTAGCCACGGTTTAAGCGCGTTTTTTTCAGCGTCTGGCGCACGGTCTCTTTGCCGATGGCATCCACGATCTGCTGCTCGATGAGCGCGTCTTTCAAGAGGCGCAGGCTCCAGCGGGCCTGGCCTTCGGGCGGAGTACCGCACGTCAGCGCAACCAAACAGGCTTCGGCTTCTCCGTCCAGAACACGCGGCTTGCGCGTCTCCTGCTCCTTGTGCGCCAGGCTCTTGTGCGCCAGGCTCTTGTGCGCCAGGCTCTTGTGCGCCAGGCTCTTGTGCGCCAGGCTCTTGTGCGCCAGGCTCTTGTGCGCCAGGCTCTTGTGCGCCAGGCTCTTGTGC